>Ga0209539_1000623_pt1 | contig 19949 bp, 21 predicted proteins | sample BarGraNGADG00312_2_FD_184499 | JGI IMG/M metagenome (GOLD analysis project Ga0209539, IMG submission 184499) | Arctic peat soil microbial communities from Barrow, Alaska - Barrow Graham LP Ref core NGADG0011-312 (SPAdes) (version 2) | ecosystem: Environmental > Terrestrial > Soil > Wetlands >... | reverse complement strand
CAGATCGTCATGCGGGTGCCCTTTGGCATCGTCGGCGTGATCGAGAGCTCGATCCTCTTCTGCCTGCTGGCAGGAGAGATCGTTACACACTACCGCATAACCCTGACGAGGAGGCTGAGTACACCCCCCGGAAGCACCCCTCGCATTGGGAAAAAGTGCTCGGGGGCCTTAGACGAAAGGGCTCGGGGGGCCGCATGAATCCTACCTTTGGCAGCATCCTGATCAAGGTTCTCGCAGGAGCCATCCAGTCTGGGACGATTCTTCTGCTTCCTACGCTGGGTGAAGTCCTGACGGAGCGCAGCGGCGTGCTAAATCTCGGGCTCGAGGGACTGATGCTGATTGGCGCATTCTTCGGGTTCCTTGGAGCCATGAAGACCGGCAATCCCTATGTTGGCTTGCTGCTGGGCATGGCAGCAGCAGCAGCGGCGGCAGCCATCCATGCCTTCATCTGTGTGACTCTTCGTGGCAACCAGACGGTCACCGGCCTCGCGCTCGCCATCTTCGGGGCGGGTCTCACCAGTTTCTATGGCGACAGTTGGGTCTCTCAGCGTCTCATGACCCCCATCAAGCCCATGGCTATTCCCGGGCTGTCACAGATCCCAGTCGTCGGCCCGATTCTCTTCAGCCAGGACCTGATCGTTTATGCTGGCTACATCCTGGTAGCCGTATTCTGGTTCCTGCTGTTCAAGACGAAGGTGGGGGTCAACCTGAGGGCCGTTGGCGAAAACGCGAAGGCTGCAGACGCCATGGGCGTCAACGTCGTGGGCACGCGCTACTTCTGGACCATCCTGGGAGGAGCGCTTGCGGGTGCGGGAGGAGCGTACATCACGTGCTGCATCCACCCGTACTGGCTCAATGGTATCACGTCTGGCAAGGGGTGGATTGCTGTCGCTCTCGTGGTCTTTGCCATGTGGAATCCCTTCAACGCTCTCGTCGGAGCGTTTCTGTTCGGGGGCATTGAGGCCATGCAGCTTCAGCTTCAGGCGGGGGGCACGTATATCAACAGTGCTCTGCTGTCGATGCTGCCCTATGTAACGACCTTTGCGGTCATCATCGTGGCAACCCTCATCGTCCGTGTGCGTCACGTTGGGACGCCAAAGGAACTGGGGATACCCTACGCACGCGAGGAGAAGTAGAGGGCGTCTCCGAACCTGAGAGGTCAGGATCCATGCGAACCGGCAGCCGCAATGAGCTGCCGGTTCGGTTTATCCAGAGACGCCCTGCCGCTATTTCAGAAGGACAGCGACCAGGAGCTTGATGCAGCCTTCGACGTCTCCGAGGTCGACCATTTCGCTGGCACTATGGACATAGCGGTCGGGGATGCTGATGACACCGGCAGGGACGCCACTGGCGTTGGACTGGATGGCAGCTGCGTCGGTCGTGCCACCCTGGAGGACCTCGAGCTGGAACGGGATGCCGTGTTTCTTTGCCGTCTCGATGAGCAGGTCGCGGACGGCAGGCGTCGCGACCATCCCGGCGTCCTTGACCTTGATGGCGGGCCCTTTGCCCAGACCGATGTCCAGAACGTAGCTTTCCGGGGTATCACCCCAGGCAGTGACGTCCAGAGCGATGGCGAGGTCCGGCTGGACGCCCCATGCGCCGACCTTGGCGCCCTTGATGCCGATCTCTTCCTGCACGCTGAACATGGCATATGTCTCGTAGTTCAGCTCCTTCCCCACTGCGGTCTTGAGGGCCTCGATGAGGACGTAGCAACCGATACGGTCGTCGAGTGCCGCAGAGGTCACGCGGTTACCCACCTGCATACAGTCACCTGCGTACACGGCGAAATCGCCGACGGTGACATGCAGGAGGGCGTCATCCTTCGACGCTGCGCCGATATCAAGGAACAGCTTGTCCAGTGTCAGATGCTCAAGCGTCTTGTGTTCCTTGCTTTCCACGGCTGCAACGCCGACGGTGCCGTTCGCGAAGACGAAGCGGTGTCCCAGGACCTTGTATGGGTCAAGCCCGCCGACCGCACCAAAGCGAAGGAATCCATCCTTGTCGACGTGTGTGACGATGATACCGATCTGGTCCATGTGGGCTGATAACAGCAGCTTTGGCTTTCCTGGAGCGGGGATGCAGTAGATCAGGTTCCCGAGCGCGTCCACCCTGCAGTTTACATGCAGAGAATCGAGTTCGCGCGTGATGACGCTGCGAATGCCCTCTTCGTAGCTGGTTGGCCCCCAGGTCTGTGTCAATGTGCGGATAAGTTCGTTCATCTATGCCTCCGTGGTGGCAAGTTGTGCCAGGAACTTTGAAAGAAGTGATACCGTGTTTTCATAGTCGCAGACCTTGATGAGCGACACGGGAGAGTGGATATAGCGCGAAGGGACGGCGACTGCCAGTGCCCGCACACCCGACTTGGTGAGCTGGATACTGCGAGCATCCGTGCCACCTGCCGGTATGCGCTTGAACTGCCAGGGAAGCCCGTTCGCCTTCGCGACCTCGATCAGCTGGTTGCGAAGCCGGTGGTCCGTGATCATGCCGCCGTCCTTGATGGTGAGGACGGTGCCGGCACCCAGGCTGGTGACCTCCTGGTAGTCCTTGACCTCACCAATGTCGGCCGCGATGGTGCCCTCGACGGTAATGCTGATGTCAGGTGGGTATCGCCACGCTCCGACCATGGCTCCCTTTGTTCCCACTTCTTCCTGTGCCGAGAACATCCCGATGACCGAGAAGGGCCAATCCATCTTGAGCAGCTCAGCCACGATGGCGCAACCGACGCGGTCATCAAACGCCTTGCCGACCAGATACCCGTCGCCAAATGTTCCGAACGCCGTGTCGAACGTGATCTGATCACCGACGGCTACCTTGCCCACCAACTCCTTGTCCGACTTGGCGCCGATATCGACGACGATGTCGTCGGCTTTGACAACGGTGGTCTCGATTTCTTCGCGGGTGGACAGGTGCACGGCCTTGATGGCTGTCACACCGGAAAGGCGGTCCTTGCCGACCAGCACCTTCTTGCCCAGCAGCAGCCGGTCGTCGATGCCGCCGGCCTTGCCGATGTGCAGATACCCTTCCTTGGTGATGCGGGTCACATACAGTCCGACCTCGTCCATATGCGCGTTCAGCATGACATTGGGTCCCGGCTTGTCCATGCCCTTGACTGCGAACAGATTTTTGATGGAGTCACGCTCGAACCGGTCGACGTGACCCTCAAGCTCGGTTCTGAGGATTGCTGCGACCTCGTCTTCGTGCCCCGAAATGCCCCGTGCTTCGGTGAGCTTCTTCAGCAGTTCAATGCGTGTCTGTTCCATACAACTCTCCTATGAACGCCGCGTCGAAGCCCTTCGCGACCTCGGCAATGAGTCTCGCTGTCCTGTCGACATCAACCTGGTCGGCGGTCTCGACGGGGGAGTGCATGTAGCGCAGCGGAATGCTCAGGACGCCGGTAGCGATACCGGAACCGACAAGCTGCAACGCGTCCGCATCAGTGCCGGAATATGACATGCAGGGTTCTTCGCTGGTGGGGATCTCGACTGCCTTGGCTCTTCTCCGAATCAGTTCGAGGACATGGTCATTGGCGACAGGGCCGACAGCGACGCCCGGACCGCCGCCGAGAGGGATGGTCTTGTGCTCAGGAACACCGTCGGTGTCGGCATGCGTGACGTCGACGGCGATACCGACGTCGGGGTGCGCGAAGTAGCCGCTGGTCCAGGCGCCATTCCCGGTGATCTCCTCCTGGACGGTGAAGGCCATGACGACGTCATATGGCAGCGTCACGTCCTTGAGGAGTTCGAGGGCCTCCACCAGAGCCACGCCACAGAGGCGGTCATCCTGGGTCTTTCCCGCGAAGCGCTCGTTCATGAGGTGGCTGATGCCGGCCGTGAAGGTGACGGTGGAACCGATGGGGACCATTGTGAGGACCTGCTCACGTGGAAGTCCGATATCGATCCAGAGTTCATCGGGGCCAACCGGCTTGTTCATTTCGTCGTGTGACATGACGTGGACAGGCTTGAGTCCGATAATACCGGGCAGAGGTTCTGTGCCATGGACGACGACCTGCAGTCCTGGCCAGACGCGCCCGTCGATCGAGCGGCAATGGATGCCGAGAAAGCCCTTGTCGTTGATCCTTGTCACCCAGGCGCCGACCTCGTCGAGATGTGCGGCGAAGAGGATGGAGTGTTCACTCGAGCGGCCCTTGCGGATGGCGATGAGATTGCCAAGAGGTGTGTCGTGAATCTCGTCAGCGATGCCGTCGAGTGCGCTGCGCAGGATGTCATGGAGACGGCGTTCGTCTCCTGAAACCGCATAGGCACTTGTCAATTGCTCTACAAGCTTGTGCATGTTTGTCTCCTTTCCGGTGACCAGACTATTGTACGACAAACGAACAGAACGTCAAAGCCGGCTTCGCGGGGCAGCTTGACCACGTCGTTTGCCGTACTAAAATGGACTGCGATGAGGAGACAGACGGATACGATATCGCACGATAACCTTCGCAATCGGCACGTTGCGACGGTGGTGGCTGCACTTATTCTCAGCACCGCCATGTTCACCTCGGCATTCATCATGGCACGTTTTCCGTCGGCAGTCGTGCCGGTTGTTCAGACAGACGTGACGATGACGAAGGCGGATCGGGTCCTCGTTGTGTCTCCACATCCAGACGACGAGTCCATCGCGTGCTCGGGTCTCATCCAGCACGCTCTCGAGGCAGGAGCACAAGTCCGAGTGCTGTGGATGACGGCGGGCGACCACAATATCGTGGGTCCGCCGTTGTTCTGGAGGACGGCGGCAGTCACACCCGCACAGTTTCGGGACATCGGTCACAAAAGAATGCAGGAGGCGATAGCTGCAGCACATGTGCTCGGTCTGAGTTCGAATGACCTCATTTTCCTTGGGTATCCTGACGGAGGCCTGTTGGATATCTTCATGAATGTATGGACATCGAAGCCGTATAGGAGCGGCCTCACAAACGCGACGTCGGTCCCCTATGCGGAATCCGCAGTTGCAGGCCAGCCACAGACGGCCATGAACCTCCTCACCGACCTGGAGCAGGTCATGACGTCGTTCCGGCCGACGATTGTCGCCTATCCGAACCTGATCGACGACCACCCTGACCACCAGGCGACCGAGCTGTTCGTCACTGCCGCCCTTGCCGACCTGCATCTCTCTCCGCAGCGCCTGGAGTATGTCGTTCACGTTACGGGATGGCCAAGGCCCCTGCGATACGCGCCGTTCGTCGATGCCTATGCTCCTCCAGCTGCACGGGTCCTGGGTCTGCGTCAGGAGGTCGTCCATCTTACTCCGCAGGAGGTCAGTATCAAGACGAGTGCGATCAAGGCGCACGCCTCGGAGCTGCTTCCGTTTGCGACCCTGGTCGCATTCGCCCGCCGGACCGAGGTGTTTCTGGCTCCTGCGGACCTGACTGATCGCACAGATGCGGTCCGGACGGCCCAGTTCTTCTTCCCGATCAACCGCGTGGGGGACGAGGATCGCCCCGTTATTCAGACGTTCTCCGTGACGGATGGTGCTGGTGGTCTCCAACTCTCGCTGAAAATGGGTCGCGTGCTCAATCGGCTCGAGGAGATGGAACTGTTCCTGTTTCCAGTCCAGGCGAGCGGCGGCTTCGGCTCCGCGTCCAAGCTCCACGTCATCTATCGCGGAGGCGCGGCTACCGCAGAGGTGTCGGATCTGGGACATCCGACTGCGAAGCCCGTTACTGCCACAGTCAGCCATGATGGGACAACGATCAGTCTGACGTTCGACAATGCGTTGACAGGCGTGCGCCTCCAGGGATTTTTCCTCCGTATCGAGAAAGGGCCGGGGCGCGTCGATCTCACGCGCAGCAGAACTGTCTGGATCGGCGTTGTACCAGCTGTCTCGTAAGAGAAGAAGTGACCTGACAACAATGAAGCGGCGCTTGCGCGCCGCTTCTGTTTTTCTATGCCAGAGGATACTACTTCTTGGCGATGGCGTCCTTCAGAGCCTTGCCGGGCTTGAAGAAGGGGGCCTTCTTTTTCGGAATGGTGATGGCCTTGAGGGTCTTGGGGTTGACGCCCTTGCGAGCCTTGCGCTCCTTGACGCCGAAGGTGCCGAACCCAACGAGTGCGACCTTGTCGTTCTTCTTCATGGCTTCCTTGACGGCATCCATGAATGCATTAACCATGACCTCGGACTCCTTCTTGGTCATCTTGGTCATGTCAGCAATTCTGGCTACAAGTTCTCCCTTGTTCATGCGATCTCCTTTCTTGTCTTTTATCGCGCTTTTCCCCGCGACTGGGAAGGTACGCACGTAGTATAGCACATTTTGGTAAAATCGGGTAGCGTTATAGTCGCTTTTCATCGGAGATGACAGCGAGACGCGCCTATGATGGGACATCACCGCGTGGTGATATGCAGTCCTGGACAGCGGTTGATGGATGTGGCGGGAAAGTTGCCCCTCATGCCGGATAAGCCGAGTTTCCCACCGGATTTGTCAAGATTGACCAAGGAAATTTGAGAGAACGACAGGTCAGACACCCTGAAATTGATTGTGTCGGGTCGGTCCGGACATCTTTCAATGTTGTTTGTGCGTGATGACACAATGACGACAAGGATATAGCCACCACTCATGGGAGCGCCAGCCACCTGCGGTGGCTGGATGGTGCTCTCTGGCATGCTGACACTCCGTTGGAAAAAACTGGACATGCCAAGCGCCATGTTATGTGTATACTATGCATGAGAACTTGTCCACATCGTATCGGGAGGTATGTATGGCGATAGATGAGAAGCTTGCAGAACTGGGTATCATATTGCCAGAGGCGACGGCGCCCGTCGGCAGTTACGTTCCGGTCAAGCTTACCGGCAACCTTGCGTTCGTCTCGGGAATGCTGCCGACCGAGGGTGGTCGTGTCAAACAGACCGGTCGCGTTGGAGAGAGCGTTACAACTCAAGAAGCATATGGTCTTGCCCGCATCTGCGCCGTCAACGGTCTCGCTGCCCTGAAGAGTGCCATTGGCACGCTGGACCGCGTCAAGGGCATCGCGATGGTGCAGGGATTCGTGCAGGGGGCTCCGGACTATGCGGAAGTGCCCAAGGTGATCAATGGGGCTTCCGACCTGCTTGTCGCGCTCTTTGGTGATGCTGGTCGCCACGCGCGCTTTGCCGTCGGGGTCGCTTCCCTGCCCATGAATGCGCCCGTCGAGGTGGCGTTCGTCGCGGAGATCATGCCCTGACACGCGTCTGGGATCATCAGCAGTCGGGAGCCTTCGTTGAAGCGACACCCGGTATTATCATTATTGAGCCTGTTCAGGGGGTAGCCACGATGACCAGTGAGGTGCGTGTTATCATGAAGGTCAACGGCACGGAGTATCACGTCACAACGCAGACCAGCAGGACGCTCGCCGAAGTTCTGCGGGACGACCTGGGACTTCTCGGGACCAAGATCGGCTGCAACAAGGGCGAGTGTGGTGCCTGTACGGTCATCATGAACGGCCGTTCGGTCACCAGCTGCCTTGTGCTGGCTGTGCAGGCGGAAGGAGCGACCATCACGACGATCGAGGGGCTGGCGGAGGGCGGCAAGCCGTCGCCGCTCGAGCAGGCGTTCGTCGAAGAGGGAGCTGTCCAGTGTGGTTTCTGCACACCGGGAATGGTCATGTCCGCAGAGGCGCTGCTCGCCCTGAACCCCCATCCATCGGAAGCAGAGATAGAGACTGCCCTGGAGGGGAATCTTTGCCGTTGTACGGGCTACAGGAAGATCGTTGCCGCGGTGCAGAAGGCAAGTCAGAGCCGCGAATGACTGCAGCAGTCGTTCTGGCGGCTGGACATGCCGACAGGATGGGTTCAAACAAGCTGACATTGCCGCTTGGCTCTGGGACGGTTGTTGGTCGCGTTGTTGCGACTGCTCTCGCCGCCTGTGACAGGGTAATCGTGGTCATCGGACTGCACGATCAGGGGACGAAGACCGCTGTGGAACAGACAGCGAGATCTCTTGGCGCAGAAGGACGACTCGATGTGGTCGAGGGCGTACCTTATGATCCAGGTATGTTTATCTCGATTCAGGCAGGACTGCGACGGGTCACGGGCGCCGATGTCGTCCTCATCTTCCCCGGGGACATCCCCCTCACCCTGCCTGAAACTGCAATTGCTGTGAGAGATGCGGTATCAGCGGGAGAGGTCGACGTGGCCGTGCCGTCGTGCAGTGGACGGCGAGGTCATCCTGTCGCAATCAGCGCGCGGTGTGTCCCAGAACTGCTTGCCATGTCGGAGCACTCCACGTTGCGGCAGTTTATGACGCTCCATGCGTCCACCACGAAGCTGGTCTCCGTCGACGACCGTGGCATGCTGCTGGACATGGATACTCCTGACGAGTATGATCGTGTCCTCGAGTGTCTCAAATCTGCGGGAACGTCCACTAAGGAGGTCTGATGGATTCCATCTATCAATATGTTGCGAAGCTCGAACAGGAGGGCCGTGAGTTCGCCGTCTGCACGGTCATCGATGCCCAGGGCTCTTCTCCTGGGCGTACCAGTTTCAAGATGATTGTCCTGCCCGACGGCACCCAGCATGGGACCGTCGGTGGCGGTAAGCTGGAACTGACTGTTCTGGGGGCCGCTCGCGATGCCATTGCCGAAGGAAAGTCACGCGTCGTCACCTTCGATCTGAGCCAGAATGGCAAGGACAGCCTCGGCATGCTGTGCGGCGGTCAGGTCACGCTGTACATCGAGTACGTGGGCAGCCGTCCGCTTCTCTATATCTACGGTGCCGGGCACGTCGGCCGTTTTCTGGCGACATTCGCGTCTCTTGTCGGGTTCGAGGTGACGGTGCTGGACGATCGGCCGGATTTTGCCACCCCTGCTCGTCTCCCCGACGCACACCACTTTCTGACTGGCGAGTTCGTAGAACTGGTTCAGACGACCGCCTATGGCCCGCAAGGATACCATGTCATTCTCACGGACAGGCACGTGAGCGACGAGCGAGTGCTGCAAGCGCTGCTGGAGCGCAAGGTGGACAACCGTTACATCGGGATGATCGGTTCGCGGTCGAAGACGCTTGAGGTCTTCCGTCGCCTGGTGGCCGCAGGAGTAGGCAGGGAAGACCTTGCCCGCGTGTATGCCCCAGTTGGCATAGACCACGGCGGCCAGACTGCCGAGGAGATAGCACTTGCCATCTGCGCTGAACTCGTGGCCGTGCGTCACGATCACACCCTGGCCGATTCGATGAAGAACAGAGCGAACATCATTGGACTTCTGGAGAGCAAACCATGATCAAGGAACTCGAGTACCACGCAGCACACGACCTGAAGGAAGCGCTGGAACTGGCGGAACAGTTCGGGTCACGCAAGCGCTTCCTGTCCGGTGGCACGGACGTGACGGTGCGTCTCAAGGAAGGACTCGTCAGGGAAGACGTTATCGTCGACCTCTCCCACGTGGCGGAGCTCTGCTTCGTGCGTGAGGAGTCAGGTATCGTCCATGTCGGGGCCTGTGCCACCCATGCGGACCTCAGCGCTTCCCCCATTGTGCGGCAGCACGGCTGCGCGCTGGCCCTGGCGGCTTCACGGGTTGGCGGTCCCCAGATTCGCAACATGGGGACGGTCGGTGGCAACGTGGCCAACGCGTCTCCCGCAGGTGACACGATCCCAGCGCTCATCGTTCTTGATGCCGTCGTGTCCATCGCCAGCCATAAGGGCATCCGGGAGGTTCCCATCATCGACTTCTTCACGGGGCCGGGACGGTCCGTACTTGCCGCAGAGGAACTCGTGACGGAGTTCCATTTCCCTGCGACTGGGCCAGATGAACTGAGCGGCTTTGGCAAGCTGGGTGCACGGCAGGCGATGACGATCTCCACTGCCAACGTGGCTTTCTACTTCAGGATCGGTGACAAACACCGTATCGTCGAGGCCCGCATCGCCTTCGGTTCGGTCGCGCCGACCGTGGTCCGGGCACACAAGACCGAGCAGATGTTCTGTCAACTTCCCCCAGTCCTGTCATGGGACGCCATTCGCGGCGCGGCCCAGATGGCCTGGAAGGAAGTAGCGCCCATCGATGACCTGAGAGCAACTGCGGTCTATCGCAAGGAAGCCGTTGTCGGGCTTCTTGCCGAGGCCGCCTATGAAGCGCTTGCCTCCTGCTGGCATGAACATTAAGATCAAGCTCTTTCAGGACTATAAGCAGTACCACGATACGCCCGAATACGAGCTGGAACTCCCTGCAGGAACGACGGCTGGGGAGATCGTGAGACAGCTTGGGATCAAGGGCCCGGAACTGGCGTACCTCATCCTCATCCTGAAGGGCAAGCGCGTATATGACGAGTACGTCCTTCAGGACGGCGACGAGCTGTTGTTTGCGGCGCCTATAGGTGGTGGCTGAGCGTGAAAGGAGCGATGTGATGGACGATATCCGTTTCGAGCAGATCGCCAGGGTCGACGCACAGGGAAAGGCGTGCGGCACGACGGCGTATATGTCTGACCTCTCATTTCCGGGGATGCTGTATGCGTGGTTTGTGCGCAGCAAGTACCCGCATGCCCTGATCAAAAGCGTCGATATCAGCAAGGCGATGGCGCTGGACGGCGTCGTCACGGTGCTGACGGCGGCAGACGTGACTGGGTTCAACGGGTTCGGGATCGTGGATCCCGATATGCCGGTCATCTGCGGCGACAAGGTGCGGTACATGGGGGATACCGTGGCGCTGGTGGCTGCCACGACCGAACGCATCGCTGAGCAGGCGGCGGCTCTGGTCGACGTGGACTACGAAGTTCTGCCGGTCGTCGACGACCCCATCGAGGCGCTGAAGCCCGATGCCCCCAAGATACATGACAAGGGCAACGTCTGCCTGCACACCCTCATCACGAAGGGCGACGTGGAGCAAGGGCTCCGCGAAGCGGACGTGGTCATCGAGCACGAATACCGGACGCCACGTCAGGCCCACGTGCCGCTGGAGACCGAATCTGGTGTGGCGGTGCCGGAAGCCGACGGCTCGCTGTCGATGTATGCGGGTTCTCAGTATGCGTTCCGGGACCAGCTGCAACTTGCCCGTATCCTGGGGATGAACCCGCGGATGATCCGGGTCTACAGCAACCCCGTTGGTGGCGGTTTCGGAAGCAAGGACGAACTGACCATCCAGGGGGGCATTGCACTGCTTGCCATGAAGACGGGCAAACCCGTCAAGGTCTTCCTCTCGCGTGAGGAGTCGCTGGTGTCGGGCTGGAAACGCCATCCGTTCATCGTGCGCATCAGGACCGGTTTCAAGAACGACGGTACAATGCTTGCCAACGACGTCACCTGCTACGAAGACAAGGGTGCCTACTCGTCGCTTGGCGGGCCCATCCTCAACTTGGCCCTCGAACATGCTTCGTCCCTGTACCGCGTCCCCAACACGCGCCACGAGGGCTGGGCCGTGTTCACCAACAACGGTGTCTGTGGCGCGTTCCGTGGGTTCGGCGTTCCGCAGGTCCTGTTTGCGCTGGAATCCAACATGGACGAGGCGGCGGAGAAGCTGGGACTGGATCCGGTCACGATACGGCGGAAGAACGTCCTGTATCAGGGGGAGGTTTCCCCTATCGGCCATACCCTGCGCACAGGTGTTTCCATGGACCTGGTCCTGGACGCCATTGAGAAATCCAATCTGTGGCAGCACCGCGAGGAGTACAAGAAGACGGACAAGCCGTGGCTTCGGCGCGGGGTAGCCCTGGCGCTGGCTCCACAGGGAGCCGGACTCGGGGTCGGGATTCCCGACTATGGCGGTGCCTACATCGATCTCGACCGGGACGGGAATTTCACGCTCCGTATTGGTCTCGTAGAATATGGGCAGGGCACGCATACCGGCTTCACGCAGATGGCTGCAGGTCTGCTGCACGTCGATCCGTCACGGGTCCGCATCGTGGCGGGTCAGACCGAAGGTTCGGTCGACGCGGGGCCCGCCACCGCTTCCCGCTCGATGTACACAGCCTCGAACGCCATCGCAGCAGCTTTCCATGACCTCGGTGCAAAGGTGGCGGGCGCGCTCGATGCGAAGTATCATACGGGAGCGGATGCGTTCTGTGAGGCGAAGGACGGTGGCATGACGACGCCCGTGGGCTTCCGGACATACGAAGAACTGGCTCAGGAGTTTTCGCAGGAATCGCCGTTGCGCGGTGAGGGCTACTTCGTATGGCCGACCGCCGACCGCGAGATCCCCGGAGCTGCCGGGCTGCCACATTGGATCTACAGCTTCGCCGCCCAGGCGGCCTTGGTCGAAGTCAACACTCTGACCGGTGAAACCCACCTGCTCAAGGTCGCGACAGCCCTGGATACAGGACGCACAGTTAACCTGCAGCAGGTCGAGGGGCAGATCGACGGCGGCGTTGCGCAGGGCGAGGGGTTCGCTCTGTTCGAGGACACGCTGATCGCAAAGGGGCAGGTGCGCACGAAGAACTTCTCGACGTATATCATCCCGACCGTCCAGGATGTGCCCAAGCACGAGTATATCATCCTGGAGAATCCGGAGGGAACCAGTGCCCTCGGGGTGCGAGGTATTGGCGAAGTGGTGATGGTCCCCGTCATTCCTGCTGTTGCCCTGGCGATCCACGACGCCACGGGTGTCTGGGTGCGTCAGTTGCCCGCGACGCCCGAGCGCGTCTATCGATTGCTGCATCCCGACGTCCAGTAGCTGGATCCAACGTTCAGAGCGCCCTCGCCGGTTTTCTTGTTCTGGCGGGCGCGCTTCTTACATAGTCGTGTCAGGAACTCGTGGCACGACAGAGCAGTCTAATGACTGAGTTTGTGTGTCCAGGAGGTTCATGGTATATTGTGAATAAATTGTGAAGTTAAGTCACCGGTCAAAAGACGAGATTCGCGTTGTATAGATGAAGGCGATTTTCCTTGTTTTCGGATTGCAGGGTGATCTGCAACCATCACACAATATGCAACGACCAGGAGGGGCTTGATGAGGAAAGCTTCTGTACTTCTCTTGATTATCGTTTTATTGCTGGCAACTTCGTTTGCAGGGATCGGCCGAATTCCCACGGCAAGTGCTCTGACTGCTCCGACAGTCACGCTGAGTACATACCAGGTTGGAGCCGTGGCCACATATACGATTCACTTCACCACTGCACTAGCTCTGTCTCCAGGCCAGCTGATCACGATAACTCTTCCACCGGGAACAACTGTGCCACAGGGAACGCTGACTTCATGGGTTACCATGAATTCGCCATCCCAAAACGTGATGTTGACCGGGGCGACTGGTAGTGCTGGTTCTGCAACCGTCGTTATCACTGTTGGCGCCGCCGTTGCCGCGGGAGGAGTCACTGTTCGTATTGACGTCCTCGCCGGCATCAAGAATCCGTCAAGTACAGGATCATATACGTTGCAGGCATCTACGAGCACTGAGACAACGTCCGTCACCAGTGCCGGCTATACAATTGTGAACCTGCCTCGGACGCTTATCATTGTCTTACCCACCAACCCGGACGGACTAGCGTTGTTCTACAAGACACGTCCGACCATTGTTCTTACGGCGACCAGTTCGCTAGACCCGGCGCCTGTCGTCTACTATTCCATCAACGGCGGCGCCCAGCAGGTCTATGCAGCTCCATTCCAGCTCCCGGACGGCAACGTGACACTCACATACTATGCGCGTGACCGTCAGGGCAACCAGGAGGACGTGCAGACCTTTACCGCCAAAGTGGACGCGACAGCCCCGACCATCACCATTACCCTCCCCACCGACGGAACAGTCACCGCACAGACGACGATCGGCGTGCAGGGAAAGACGGAAGCAGGTGCGACGCTGACTGTAGCCGGCGCAGCAGTGCCCGTTTCGGCGCAGGGAGAGTTTCAGACCCAGGTGACGCTGAAGAACGGACAGCAGTCTATCGTGTTCACCGCCACCGATGTGGCCGGAAACGTTGGCCAGGCACAGCTCAAGGTCACCCTTGACACGACGCCCCCAGTCCTGACGATAACGAAACCCATCATGTACTCTACTGTGCTCACGAATGTGTGTGGGGTTGCCGGCAAGACGGAGCCGGGCGCAATAGTGAGAATCGCTGGCGCTGCGGTCAGTGTGAACGCTGATGGCAGCTTCAGCTTCAACGTCATGCTGAAGGAGGGCGACAATCTCATCAATATCACGGCCACCGATGCCGCCGGCAACCAGAGTAAGACGGCTATCCCAGTAACGTACAAGGCCCGGACCGTCATCCACCTTCAGGTAGGCAACACGACCGCTATGGTCAACAATGCCAGGAAGAAACTTGATGCAGTTCCCGTCAACGTCAAAGGCGTTGTCATGGTTCCGCTTCGGTTCATTGGAGAAGCATTCGGAGCCCTTGTCACGTGGGACCCTGTGTTCCAGATCATTGACATCGAACTGAGGGGTTTGCCGATTCGCCTTCAGCTCGGAGCCAACTATGCATCCGTTGCAGGCAAGAAGGTTATATTGCAGGGTATCCCTGTCAACATGAAAGGGACGACCATGGTTCCGATTCGTTTCATTGGAGAGGCATTTGGTGCCCAGGTCGTCTGGAACGCTCCAACCCAGGGCATCGACATCACGTATCCGAAGCCCTGAGTCCAGTACTAATTCATCAGAGGGGGTGCATCATGAAGCATGAGGGACTAATCATCGGTTTGCTGGTCGTCGCGGTGGTCATTTCTGGGGTGGGACTGGTCCTCGGGGTTGCACGCCCCGCACGCCAGCTCAGGGTTGTTGCTGCCACCGGCACAGCCCAGAAGTCGTTTGTACCAGATATCGCCCATTTGGACTTGGGTGTCCAGACGGACGCCCCAACAGTGCAGAAGGCTCAACAGGACAACCTGGCGACGATGAACGGCGTCCTGGCTACTCTGAAGGCGGCCGGCGTCAAGAGCGAAGACATCCAGACCAGCAATTTCTACATCAACCAGAACTTCGACTACGCAAGTGGGAAGTCGGCGAAACCGACCGGGTGGCATGTCAGTAATACCGTGACCGTCCGCGTCAAGCCGGACCTCGTTTCGACCGTCATCGACGCGGCTTCAAAGGCCGGGGCGAACATCTTCAACAGTGTTAGCTTCGATATCAGCAATCGCGAGGAGCTGAAGGCAGGACTCATGAAGGATGCTGTGGCCAACGCCCGGGCGAAAGCCATGGGAACGCTGGCAGGCACAACTCATACCCTGGGTGACATCGTTTCGATAGCGGCAGACTGGTCCGGGCCTTCAGTGGTCTATGCTGGTCCACAGGGAATGGGGGGCGCTACAGATTACGTCCCCGTGGAAACCGGTACCAATATCCTGTCGGTCTCGGTATCCGTCAGTTTCGAGCTCGACTGAAGGCGTTGCTGGCATAGAGTTCGTCCGTTTCGCCCCGTCGTTATGTCCGACGGGGCGAAACCATGTTGCCGGTGTTGCATACGTGCGGCAGGATGGTAGTATGATTTCACGTTCTTCACAATTGGGAACGGGAATCCAGTTGAATGCCACTTCTTGGCGTGATTGAACCATAAGCGCTATTCATGCTGTCTTGCGGTTCACTGTCTGTTCACACAAGGCGATGACACAATCATCCATCGAGGGTAGAATACAACCATGAAAAAGATACTTGTCGTCGAAGACGAAGAGAACATCCGTACGCTCGAGAAACTCTATCTGCAGAAGGAAGGCTATGAACCCGTCCTGGCCGCCACCGGGCGCGAAGCATTGCGCCTGTTCGACGAGCAGAAACCTGATCTGGTGATTCTGGACCTCATGCTGCCCGAACTGAACGGCGAGGAGGTCTGCCGCGAGATCCGCAAGAAGTCGACCGTGCCGATTATCATGGTGACAGCCAAGAGCGATGAGATCCAGAAGCTTGAAGGCCTGGAGATCGGCGCAGATGACTATGTGACCAAGCCCTTCAGCCCGCGTGAACTCATGGCCCGCATCAAGGCGGCGCTCAGGCGGTATGACTGGGAGCGTCTGGCTGACACGGCACCGGTGGAGAAACTGGTTTTCAAGGACATCGTCGTCTATCCGGGCAAGCACCGCGTGGTGAAGGCGGGTAAGGACATCATGCTCACCCCCAAGGAATTCGAGGTGTTCACACTGCTGGTCAAAGCCAACGGTGAACCTGTCTCGCGTTCCAGTCTGATCAAAGAGATCTACGGCGGCAGCGATGACGAAGTCTTCGACCGTACCATCGATGCCTACATCAAGAATATCCGCAAGAAAATCCAGGACGATCCCGGAAACCCGACCTACATCGAATCTATCTACGGAGTCGGATACCGTATCCTGGTGTAACGTGACCTGTTGAAGAAGACGTCCAGCTTCCATACCAGGCTGATCCTCAGCTACGCTGCGCTTCTGGGACTGGTCATGGTGCTGTCGATCACTGTAGCGGACGCCTTCTTCATACGGGCATTCAAGACCTTCCTCGCCGGTGGCTATGGGTCGCCCTTCGGCATCGAGTCGATGGTTATCGAGCCGAAGAGCTACCTGCTGACTGCCACGTATCTGAAGTTCCATGACATGATGCGTGTCTCCGTGTGGATCGGCGGATGCGCCGTCATGTTGATCGCGCTCGGCGTGGCGAGCTGGTTCACGCGACGCTTCTCTCAGCCCATCTCCGGGTTCGCCAGCTTCGCCGACCGCATTGGCCATGGCGACTACGACGCACAGATCTCGAACAATCAAGGACTGCGTGAGTTTGCCGAGCTGTCCAACTCGCTCAACCACATGGCACACGAGCTGAAGTGCCGTGATGAGGTGGAACAGGAACTCTTCTCCAACCTGTCTCACGAGCTTCGTACTCCCGTGACGGTCATCAAGGGCTACATGGAAGCTCTCGATGCTGAGCTGATCTCCAGCCCCCAGGAGCTGCATTCGGCGGCAGAGGCGATTTCCCAGGAAACGGCCAATCTGGAGATCATGATCAACGAATTGCGGCAGCTTGCCCAGATCGACAACAACGCTGTCACGCCCGAGGAGTCGGACTTCGGCGTTGATGAGGTGTTGGGGTATATCTGGCGGAGGTTCGCCCCCATCGCTGCGGTCCGTGAAGTTCTATTGTCACACCAGTTTGAGGCCAACGTGAGGGTTCATCTCGATCGTCAGCTTCTGGACAGGGCGGTGGCCAATCTACTGAGCAACGCTATCACTGCCACGCCGTCGGGACACTCCGTGACCCTCTCCAGCGCAATCGTTGGGTCGCACGGGGTCAACATCGTCGTCGAGGATACCGGGTCAGGGATTCCCAAAGAGGACTTGGCTCACGTGTTCGACCGCTTCTTCAGGGGCGACCGTTCGCGCAACAGAAAGAGCGGAGGTCTGGGCCTCGGTCTTCCCATTGCCAGGGATCTCGTGGAGATCGAAGGTGGTCATCTCGACATCAAGAGTACGGTAGACGTTGGCACGCGCGTAACCATATCCTATCCGCGGTCTGTCATCACTCGCGACGAGTCCCTTCTGGCTTCCTGAAGAACTCGTCTTGCACCTGACGCCCGCAGGGTTACACTGACAGCTGCGGCCCATGGCGGCCGACTTATTTACCAGGAGTGGTCCATGGCCGGAGACAACATGTTACACGCCGAAGTTCATCAGACTGAAGGACTCACATTCGTAGCGCGCGGTCCTTCCAATCACTGGGTTGTTCTGGATACGTCCGAATCGGGTGGCGGTCATGGGGCCGGGTCCAATCCCATGGAGCTGCTCCTGATGGCGCTTGGTGGATGCACAGGGATGGACATCGTGTCGATCCTCGCCAAGATGAAAGAATCGTATGCGGGATTCCGTGTGGAACTGTCCGGCGAACGCACCGAGGAACCCCCACGCCGGTTCACTCGCATCTTTGTCGACTACTACCTGACCAGTGACAGTGTTCTGACGGACAACGTTGTCAAAGCGGTCAAACTGTCCGCCGAGAAGTACTGCTCTGTCGGCGGGACATTAGCACCCGGCGTTACCTTGGTCCACAGGTATCACATCGTCCGTACCACGGGCGAGGAGACCGGCGAGGTCGTCTGACTCCGTCCTCCCCGCGGGGCTCTGTTCCTTCCTGCGCCCTCCGTCATTCCCACACCTCCGTCATTCCCCCCCGAGCATTTTTTTCCAATGCGAGGGGTGCTCTCGGCGAAGGCGGGAATCTAGTCCTTGATCCTGTCATTCGTGCGCAGGCGGGAATCCATTCCTGTATCACCATATAGATGCTGTGCGCTGGTTTACTCTAACTCATGATTTGATATGATAAGGGTATGGGAGCCAGAAGACACAGAAACAAACATCAGGATCAACTTCCCGTGGTGGCACAGGTCGCCGGGTCGCGCAAGGAGGATGTTGCTGCGCCAAGAGCCATGGCAGCAGACACCTCCCAGGACCATACGCTCGACACGTTCTTCGATCCCGCGCATATACGTCTGAGCAGCGTCATGCAGCGCCAGTCTGAGTTGGCGACGCTCGCCTGGCACTTCGCCCTTGCGTCCGTGTTCGTGCCGGTGGCCGGCATTGTTCTCGGTCTTCTCGCAGTTCTGTTCGCGCGCGAAGCCCGTGACATGTTCGATCTTGTCGGGGGAGCCGACTTCGACAGGCGCCGGGCGCACAAGTCTCTCGTCATCGGAGGCACGATGACAGGAATCTGGCTGATCGGGACGATCGTGCTCATTGTTGTCCTCGCGTCCAGGAGATTCTAGTCGAACGACGCGACACCAGTCTGCGACACCGAGCTTGGCCGGTTGTCACAGATGGCGTAGACTGCCTCAGAACTTGTAGCCGAACTGTCGCAACAGGGCCTTTCTGTCCGCCGCGTCGCCGTCGCTCTCGACGCCCTTCGGTTTTTCTCCGTCGATGACGCCCAGGATGCCGCGGCCGGTTCCATCGTCAGCGACGACAACCTTGAGCGGATTTGCGGTTGCGGCGAAGATCGTGCAGACCTCTGGTACGGTCTTGAGAGCGTTGAGTACATTGATCGGGTAGGCGTTTCCAAGCAGCAGGACAAAGATGTGTCCCGCGCCGATGGCCAGGGCGTTATCCCGGGCCAGTGCAATGAGGTGCTCGTCCGTCCCCGCGCACCGCACCAGGCAGACCCCGGATGCTTCGTTGAACGCGAGCCCGAACTTTACGCCCGGCACGGCGTTCACCACAGCCTCATAGATGTCCTCGACACTCTTGATGAAGTGCGTCTGCCCGATGATGACGTTCATGTCCTCGTCCTTCGTGACTGCTACCAGCTCCAGCTGCATGGCATCACCTCCACGTGCATTGTAGCGCCAGAAGTGGTCTCGGCAACGAGTTCGCACGGAAGCGTTTCGACTGACGGGAAACTGGCTTGGTCCGCCGCGTGCAGCAGTGCCCAGTTGTCCCAGACGCGAGTCGCTTGACAACGAACTGACCTCCGATACCCTGCATGCAGGGACAGCATACATGAAGCTGCGCCCAATTGACAGGAGGTATCCATGCAATACAAGATCATGTATCAGCCGTCCTACTCCTTGCTTGAGCTGCGGCTCGACCCGTCTGAGTCTGTCGTCGCCGAATCGGACGCCATGGTCAGCATGACGCCGAATGTCAACATGGAGACAGGGGCCAAAGGAGGTCTCTTTGGCGCATTGAAGCGCGCCGTCGGTGGAGAGAGCATGTTCCAGAACACCTTTACGGCCCAGGATGGCCCGGGCAGAGTGGCCTTTGCCCCGACCATGGTGGGAGACATCGCAGCTCGCGAGATGAGGGGCGAGAGCCTGTTCGTCCAGTCGGGTTCATTTCTTGCGTCTTCTCCGTCAATCGAGCTGGACACCAAGTGGGGTGGGGCCCGGACGTTCTTCTCCAGAGAAGGGCTGTTCGTCCTCAAAGCCACCGGTGTGGGCATGCTCTTCATGTCCAGCTACGGTGCCATCCATGCGGTCACACTTGCTCCAGGGGAGCAGCTGGTCATGGACACCGGCCATATGGTTGCCTTCGACGCGACGATGGGGTACCACGTCCGGACGGTCGGAGGTCTGAAGCAGACACTGTTCTCCGGTGAGGGTCTGGTCGTGGATCTCACCGGACCGGGCACGATCTATATGCAGACGCGCAACTTTGGAGCTTTCGTGAATTACC
>Ga0209539_1000618_pt1 | contig 20013 bp, 17 predicted proteins | sample BarGraNGADG00312_2_FD_184499 | JGI IMG/M metagenome (GOLD analysis project Ga0209539, IMG submission 184499) | Arctic peat soil microbial communities from Barrow, Alaska - Barrow Graham LP Ref core NGADG0011-312 (SPAdes) (version 2) | ecosystem: Environmental > Terrestrial > Soil > Wetlands >... | reverse complement strand
ACCTTCTCTACCCTGTGCCCCTTCAATCCCAGAGTGCGCCGTACTAGACTGGCAATGTGCATTTCTCCCTCCTTGTATTCCGGTTTGTTTTGCAGCAACCAGAAACTAGAGGGAGAATGCCGTCATGACAAGGTTTGTTGGGGTTCAGTCACCCACAGATTCTTGTGAGGACCCACGTTATTACAACTCCGGCGCCCCGAAAACCGCCTTCGTGGCCGGCAGGGAAATCCTGAGATTCCGGCAACAACTCCGCCACTACGTCCGTTAAGATAAGCAGAGCGGGGGTAAACCACGGCCAGTCAGGTACAGGTATGAAAACAGTCCTGATAGCAGACGACGATCCGATCACCGTAAAGAAGGTGACGGAGAGCCTAGAGCCACGGGAGTACACCGTCCTTACCGCGCGCAACGGCCAGGAGTGCCTGGAGCTCGCTCAGCAGGACAACCTCGACGTGATAATCCTCGACGTGATCATGCCGGTGATGAACGGGCTGGAGGCGCTCGAGGAGATTCGCAAGTCCTCCGACGTGCCGGTCATCATCCTCTCCGCCTACGGAAACCCCGAGCAGATCGAGAAGGCCAGGGAGCTCGGGATCGAATGTTTCCTCAACAAGCCTTTCGACACCGAGATCCTGGTCGAGATGCTCGAGTTCATCTTCCTTTAAAATCCCGGCACCCTCTTCCCTGTAAAATAGACACCCACTATGGTTCCGCCGTGCGAACGCGCGCGAAAGGAGTACTATGCCTGACGTTAAGAGGTTCGAGAGTGGCGAGATGTTCGTCGAGATAGATCTGGACGCTTGCGTGGCCGCGGGCGAGTGCGTGGACATCTGTCCCGCGGACGTCTACGAGATCGTGGACGGCAAGGTAACCGCAGACAGGATCGCCGACTGCATCGAGTGCGGCGCGTGTGAAGGCGTGTGCCCCACGAACGCACTGCTGAAACACTGGGCCTGGTAAGCGGGGCTCCTGAAGCCGATACAAGTCCGCGACTGAAGTCGCGGTTCAATCCTTGAGTCCTACTTCCTGAAGTCTTTTGGGTAGAGGACGCTCAAGACCCGCTGGACCATGGCGTCCGCCGAGCCGTTGCCGGTGCCCGCGTCGATGTTCATGCAGACCACGATGGTGGTGTCCTTCTCGGGCAGGTAATAAGCGGCGCTGCCGTAACCCGGGATGCTCCCGTACAGCCCGACCAGTTTTCCCACCTTCGAGATCCCGAGCCCGTACCTGAGCGATAGCTTGTACTGCTTCTGCTTCGTGGCGACCGTCTTCAGGCGTTGCTGCTGTATGTCCCCGTCGAGCAGCGTGCCCTTGGCGAACGCCTCGACCGCCGGCTTCAGGTCGTAGAGGTTGCTGACCACGGCACCCGCGGCCCACGTCGATGAAGCGTCCTGCCTGGTGATCGCCCGGAGGTTTCCGTCGCCCGCCGGGTCCCAGTAGCCGTTGAAGAATGGCGCGGCGATGTCCGGCCCGGTAGCGAGGTAGCTGCTCTTCATCGCCAGCTTTGCGAAAACCCGTGACTTGAGCTCCGCACTCAGGGTGTGCCGCGTGACCTGCTCGACGATCATCCCGAGCAGCACGTAGTTTGTGTTCGAGATCTGCCACCCCTCGCCCGGCGCGAAGTACAGCGGGCTCGCGATGGCCAGCCTGACCAGCTCTGCCGGAGTCCAGCGGCGAAGCGGGTTGGCCTGGAAAGACTTCATGAACTTCGCCGTAGTCGCGTAGTCGAAGAGCCCGCTGGTGTGGTCGAGCAGCATCCGCACGGTTATCCGGTCAGCGCCGGGCACCCAGGAGACGTATCCGTCCAGCGTGTCGTCCAGCGAGAGCTTCTCCTCCTGCGCAAGCTGGAGGACGACGGTGCCGGTGAACATCATCGTCATGCTGCCGGTCCGGTACCTGTCCGGCGACGAGATAAGGGCCTGGGTCGCCAGGTCGGACTTGCCGGTCGCCCACACCCAGTCGCCCTGCGGGGTCCACAGCCCGATGACGGCGCCGGGCGAGCGTGCCTGCCCGATGACGGTGTTGACCTCCCGCTCGAAGGCGCGGACCTGCGCCTGCGTGAAGGTGTGCGTCCCGCAGGAGGACAGGGTGGTGGCGCAGAAGACGAGGGCGATCGCGACGGCCGCCGCGATGAGAGCCCACCATCTTCCTGTCTCTCCCCCTCGCAGGAGGCCGCGGGTCTGCAGAGTGTACATGCGGATGAATATACCACTGATACCGGCGCGTTCGGCCTCTCGCTCCGCAGCGCGCGCCGAAAGGTGATATCTTCACCCTGTCCGGCTAACAAGAGAAGCGAACCCATTATGACGAACAAGGAAACAGGCATCTTTCACAGGGCCGGCCGGGCCTTCCGCTCGATGGGAAGGAAAGTCGCAGGGGCCTATCGCGGCCTCGAAGCTCGTCACAGCTCCCTCCAGGTAGCCAGGGAGGCGGAGAGCCGCTTCAGGGAGCACCAGATGCGCCTCGCCTGCGCCTACTTCACCTACCACGCCTTCATCGCTATCTTCGCGCTGGCGCTGCTCGCGTCCGCTCTCCTGGGCTACGTGCTGAAGTCGGACCCCGCGCTGCAGAAGCGGCTGCTCGGCGAGCTCTACCAGGTGCTCCCCAACATGGGAGACGCCCTGAAACTGGCACTCGGCACCATAGTGAACAACAGAACCCTTGTGACTGTCCTCAGCCTCGTCGGTCTTGTCTGGACGGGTTCCAAGATAGCGCTGTCGCTTCAGACCGGCTTCAACATGATCCAGGGCACCGAGAGGCGCACGTACTGGAAGCGCCGGTCGCTGGCGCTGGGAGTCGTGCTCGCCATCATCGTCCTCGGGGTGGTATTCATGGGATTCGGGGTCGTATACACGGAGGCGGTCTCGTGGATCAACCGGCAGGCCGGCTTCTTCTGGGCGCTGATATCGAGGCTGGCCGGTCTCGCGGTCGCCCTCTCTTTAGGTTTTATAGTTTTCTTCCTGATAATCAAGGCGGTGCCGAGAAACAAGCCGGACCATGCGACCGCGATCAAGAGCGCCGTGTTCGGGTCGCTGGCGTTCTTCCTTACACGTGTCGTGTTCGACTTCTACTTCACCAGTGTCGCGAAGACGAAGCTTCTATACGGCATCATCGGTGTAGTGATAGGCCTCCTGATCTGGCTCTTCATCATCGGGTCGGTGATCTTCTACAGCGGTGAGGTGATGGATGTCCTGATGGACAGAAAGGCGCGGGAGGACCCGGCCGCGGAAGCCGAGGGCGGCGAACTGGAGATGGGACCGTAAGCCGGCGAAGAATAACCTCTGCTAAAGGAAGCGCCCGCGATTCCGCGGGCGCGTTTTTATCAACTGTCAGACGATCTTACTGTGACTGGGCGCTGCTGAAGACCTCCTGCCACGCCGCCTCGAAGTTGAGCACCGCGGATTCGACAGAGGCGGCCTTGTCGGTCAGAGACTGGCTGCCCGAGAGGTTCTTTATCGATTTCTCGAGCTGGTCCCACGCGCTCGTCAGCGTGGAGGTGCTCACGTTCTTCACGTCCTTGGCGGCCTTGACGACGGCGTCGTACTGCTTCTTCACTGCGTCGGAGGCCGTCTTTATGCTGTCTGTGCTGGCGTAGGTGGCGGGGTTGGTGAACGCCTGGAGCGACGTCTTGAGACCCTCCAGGCTGGATGTGAGCTTCTGCTTCGCCTGCTGCGGTGTCTCGGAGGAGCTGCACCCCGCGGCGAGTATGATCGTGCCGGTGAGCGCCACCAGCAGTACCAGCAGGACGGTGATTCCCTTCTTCATGAGTGGTCCTCCTTAGTAACCCCATTGGATTGCTTCCCCATCTAATGTTTGCATTTCATCGCGCCGCGTGGCAACCCTGAGTGCCTTACGCAACTCGCCGGCTCTCCCGACGGGATTCACTCGGCGCCGCCGATGAGAGAGAATGCATTAGCAAGCCATCAACGACCGGACCGAACCGGGTTTCCAGAGGAGGCCGACATGTCTGATGACGTCTATATCCGATTGCGCGAATTCCTGGACGCCCTGCCGGGCGGATTCCCCGCGACGGACAGCGGGGTCGAGATAAAGATACTTAAGAGGTACTTCACGCCGGACGAAGCCGAGCTCGCGATGCAGCTCAGCCGGATGCCGGAGCCGCCTGCCGCCATCGCACTGCGGATCGGCGCGGACCCCGACGAGCTAGCCGCGAAGCTCGAGAAGATGGCGAGCGAGGGGAGCATATACAGGATCCGTATCGACGGCCTGCCTTACTACATGGCGATGCAGTTCCTGGTCGGGATATACGAGTTCCACCTCAAGGCGATGGACCGGGAACTGGCAGAGATGCTCGAAGAATACCTGCCGAACCTGATGCGCGAGTGGGAGAACGTCGAGACCAAGCAGCTGCGAGTCGTCCCGGTGGACGCGTCGATAGACACGACGATGGCCGTCGCCACTTACGACACCGCGCGTGAACTGGTGATGGCGCAGGACGCCTTCGCGGTCGCCGACTGCATATGCCGCAAAGAGGCGCAGCTGACCGACAAAGGGTGCGAGCACCCGATGGAGAGTTGCCTGACGTTCGGGTACGCGGCGCGCTACTACATCGAGAACGGCATCGGCCGGGAGATAACGCTCGCCGAGTGCCTCGAGATCCTCGACAGGGCCGAGAAGAACGCGATGGTCGTGTGCCCGTCGAACTCGCAGGTCATCATGAACATCTGCACCTGCTGCGGCGACAGCTGCAACTTCCTCAAGAGCATGAAGACGTACGACCGTCCCGCGGACCACGCCAGCTCGACGTACCAGGCTTCGATCGACCCCGACGTCTGCAGCGCGTGCGGCACGTGCCTGGAGAGGTGCCAGATGGAGGCGATCGTCGAAGGCGACGTCATGGAGGTCGACCTCGCGCGCTGCATCGGCTGCGGGCTTTGCGCTGTGACCTGCGCCGACGAAGCGATCACGCTAATCGAGAAAGCCGGGGTGAAGGAGCCGCCCGCGAACTTTATCGAGATGCAGGTCAGGATCTCGACGGAGAGGGGCCTTGTCTAAGCCCGGACCGCGGACGCGAGGGAGGTGGGAGGCTTGAAGGTCGTCGTGGTCGGCGCCGGGACGGCGGGACTTCTGGCCACGAAGATGCTTCGCTCCCGTGGCTTCGAGGTCGTAACACTGGAGAAAGACTCCCGGCCCGGAGGGCGGATCGCCGGCGCGACGCGGGACGGCTACCTGATGGACCTCGGCGCCCAGTTCTTCACCCGTTATTACGACACGACGTTCGAGGTCTGCGAAAACGCCGGCCTCGGCGGCGAGCTGATCGATTACCACCTCCGCTCTGCGGCGTGGCGCGACGGGAGGATGTATCCCCTTGAGCTCAGCCGCGACCCGAGGGTGACCTGGCGCAGCAGGGAGTACCAGCCGGGAGGGGTCCGGGTGCGGCTGCAGCTGGGGCACCTGCTCGCCTTCATGTTCAGGCGGCGTCGCGACCTCGCTTTCCCCGACTTCGAGAGCGTGCCCGACCTCGACCGAGAGAGCCTGGCCGATTTCGCGATCCGGAAGTTCGGGACGGAGGTGCTCGAGTACTTCCTGGAGCCGGCGGCCACCAGCCTCTCGTGCGCGCAGCCCGAGGACATGAGCGCGGCGAACGGGCTCTCCCTGACCTGGCACATCATGAGCGGGGTGTTCAAGAAGTTCGCGGCGCTGGAGAACGGGGTCGGGTCGCTGGCCGATGCCCTGGCCCGCGATTGCGGCGGCTCGATAGTGACGGGCACTCCCGCCCGGAGGATCGTGATAGAGAACGGTGCGGTCAAGGGAGTCGAAACGGGCGAGGGCTTCATGGACGCGGACGCGGTCGTGTGTGCTACGACCGCCACAACCGCGCTGGGCCTGATGCCGGACCTGCCCGATTCGCTCAGGCTGCCGCTCGAGAAAGTCCGGTACAGCGCGTGCTGCCACGTGATGTTCGCGCTGGAGAAACGGATCGCGCCTGAGGGGACGTACGCCGTCAGCATCCCGAGGAGGTCTGGCTCGCCGATCGTCTCGATCGGGCTCGACTCCGCGAAGTCACCGCGGTACTCTCCGCGCGGCGGCGAGATGGCTCACTGCTTCACTTTCGGTTCGAGCGCGTTCGAGCTGAACGGGCTCCCGGACGGTGAGGTCACGAGGCGCATCGAGAGGGAGATGCGCAAGTTTTTCGATGAGTTCCCGAAGGCGCCGGTGTTTACGGAGATCTACAGGTGGAAGGAAGCGCTCTGCTTCTACCCGCCCGGGATGATCACCGCGATCGGCCGGATGGAGAGGGACAGCTATTGCGACGTCGAGGGCCTGTATCTCTGCGGCGAATACATGCGGATGCCCGGCACCGTCGAGGGCGCTTTCAGGAGCGCGGTCGCCGCGGTCACCGCACTCACCCCCACCACCTGACTGGAATCTGGTGTCAGGTCCAAAAACTGGAATCCTGCCACTTAATACCAGATTGCGAAAAAGGTGACAGGCACCAATGCGAAATAACTGTTAAGGGGGTCAGACCCCCTTTAGACTTTTCCCGAAACTCTCAACTTATCTCGACCTTCGGTTTAACTTGCACTGCTAAACAGCAACCCCTCAACCAATACAAGCTTAAACCTAAACCTTGAATGGGGTCTGACCCCCTTTAGACTTTGGGCTTAGAGGACTCCCCAGCCTTCCATCAGAACTAACTCTTCGCCCTTTCGTCACATCGGTGACACGTTTTCGACGTTGAAGAGCGGAGGGTTTCAACTGGTCGAGGTCCTGAAGAAAGTACCTGGCAAAGCATACCTGGCGGCCGCGGCGGCGGTCGTCGTCATAGTCATCATCGTCCTCGTCGTAACGCTGCCTTCACATCCGGCGAGCGTCGGCGGCGCGCTGGTGTGTCTCGATCCTGGCCACGGAGGGACCGATTCAGGGGCGAAGGAAAACGGCGTCGCCGAGAAGGACGTCAACCTGGACATCGCCCTGAGGGCCAGGGCTCTCCTCCAGTCCGCCGGCTACCGCGTCATCATGACGCGCGAGAGCGACACGACCGTCTCGCTGTGGAAGCGCTGCTCCATCGCGAACTCCTCTCACGCGTCGGTGATGGTCAGCATCCACAACAACGCCAAACCGCCCGACGTTCAGGGAACGACGACCTACTACTGCCGGGGGTCGAGCCAGGGGGCGCTCCTGGCCATATGCGTGCAAGGCGAGGTGGTCGGGCGCGACGGGCGCCCGGACCGCGGCATCCGAGCCTCGCGCCTCTACATGGTCAGGAACGCGACCATGCCGGCCGCCCTCCTCGAGGGCGTGTTCCTTACGAGCAAAGATGAGGCCGAGCTCATCCAGGATGCGGGCTTCAGGCAGAAGATCGCGGCCGGCGTCGCGGCCGGCGTCACCGACTTCCTCCACTAAACGCAAAAAGGTGCCTGGCACCTTATTTGCATTTTTGTCGTGTTGGGCGGCTCACTTCTTTGTCGTCAGGTCGTAGACGTAGTCGAACGCCTTCTGGAAGAGCTCCCTGTCCTCGACCAGGTCCTCGGGGTCTTCCCTCTCGATGAGGACCCAGTACTTCATCACGTGTTTGTCCATCGGGCGGAACTCGGAGATCCCGTCTCTCTCGAGGAGCTCCGCCATCATCTCGGACGGCACCTTTATCGTGGCCCCGTTCTCGTACACCGACGCGAACATCTTGCCGTTGACGTAGTAGCCGGGGAGACCGAACGCCTTGCCCGCTTCGACCTCGGGGTTCTCGAGCAGAAAAGAGTCGAGGACCTCTTTCACCTCGGGGTTGAAACTCATCTTCGGCATCGGCGGCACCTCCATTGATCCGGCACTGACAGTCATCCGTTTTCAATACTGTTTCCAAACATACCCCGAGTCCTGGCCCGATGCCAGTTGTACACTGCATGAATGCGCTAACGACTTGCCTGGAGGTGGCTCGATGGCCGGTGTAGAGGACAAAGTTCTGAAGGCGATGAAGGACGCCGGCGATCCGGTTCGACCCGGTGACCTTGTCGATCCGACAGGGCTCTCGAAGGAAGAGATATCGAAAGCGCTCGATAAGCTCAAGAAGGCCGGGAAGATCACGTCGTCCAGGAGGTGCTTCTGGGAGCCCGCCTGACGGCGGTCCTAGTCCGTGGTGGTATTACTGCTGGTGTCGTTGCTGGCGTCAGTGCTGGTATCTGAAGTCGAAGCGGACGGAGGCGCCAGGTCGCTCGGGGCCCCCGCGGCCTTCAACTGCGCCGCCGTAAAACTGCCCGCGGACTGCACGACGGTCCAGTTGCCGTTCACCTGGTGCACCAGGAAATAAGTCGTGCCGTCCGGCAACCCTGTCGCGACGTCGATCTTCCACGTCGCGTCGCTGGCGCTGGTCGTGGCCACGCTCAGTGACATCCCCGAGTAGTCGATCTCCTTGGACTTGAGGTACGCCTGGATCGCCTGCGACGGGTTCTCAGCTGCGGCCGGCGCGGAGCTGCCCGGCGTCTTCGAACTCGCGTTCGGATTGACCGCGCTGACGTAGAGCGCGACTGACGCGCTCGACGCGTCGTCGACGTTGGGCACGAACTTGCCGGGGTCGGCCAGCGTGACCGTCTGCTTTGAAGCCTTCAGCTTCGCGTCGAGCGAGCTCTTATACTGGGCCAGCACCTCGTCGCCTACTACCAGGTCCTGCAGGCCTTCCGTTATCGACTTGGAAGCTGCCGTCGCATCGCCGTTGTTGAGGACCACCATGATGCCCTTCTGGTACTCGGCGACACCCTGCGACCTCATGTCGAGACCGAGCTGGGCAAGGGGCTGGAGCGACGTCGCCGTAGAAGGCACCGATATCTTCGCCAGTTCCTTCGACAAGGACTCGCAGTCCTTCTCCATCTTGTTGAGCTTGGTGTTGACGTCGGCCTTCGCGACCTTGTTGACGCTGTTCTTCAGATCGTTGAACTGTGTGGAGATCGCGGCCGACGCTTTCACCGGCACGTCGACGGCGGTCGTGTAGGACTTGAGGCTGGCGTTCTGCTGGCCCTTCTGGGTCCCGCAACCTTTTCCGACCACCCAGCAGACGACCCCGAGGAGCAGTACCGCGACGATGATCGCTATCGGCAGAGGGCTGCGCCTTGTTGCGGCGGGCACTCCGGTCCTGCCCGAGCGGCCGCGCGTCCTGGCGGCACCCGCGGTTCCCCGCGTCGCCGAATATCTAGGTTGTCTCGAAGAGTATCTTGCCATCAGCTTTCCAGGTGTGGGCCCGCGCCCATCGACGCATCGGTTGCCGCCGCGATGCTAGTTGAACGTGGCCTGCTTGACTCCCAGGTCCACGTTCAGGGCCGGTGCGCAGATCCTGCCGTAGATCGAGGTCAGGGCCGGCGTCACGAATCCAGGCCCGAGCACGACGACGATCGGCGAGTTGTACTGCACTGCCAGCTGGTCGTTCTGGACAACGTCGGCGGCGGCGAACTCCGGCACAGATTTCAACAGAGCGGCGCAATTGTCCTTTGCTTCCCCTCTGAAGTACACGGTGGTCTTCGGCACGGGCACCGTAGTCATGCCCGGTGTCACCTGCCTGTGGCCGAGAAGCCGAAGCTCCTCGGTGACGACCGACACGGCGGGCACCGTTGCCTTGCTGGTCCCGAGCACGGTGACCACGTCCGCGTCCGGCGCGTTCAGCACCGCCACCCTTGTGTTGCTGGTCTGCAGCTTCGCCTCCAGCGCGGGAGACAGCCAGTTGTTCGTCTTCACTTCGCTTGCGATCTGCGCGAGCAGCGGCATGTCGGCCACGAAGTAGCTGACGCCGCCGATGTACGGTGTGGTGCCGGGTATCGTGACGAACTGCACGTTCTGCGGCGTGAAGCCCTGGACCTCCTGGGCGAGGTTCATCAGCTGGTCGGCCGAGTAGTCCATCTTGCAGGTCGACGTAACGATGTCCACCAGCTGGTTCGCCTTCCAGACACTCTTCATCTGGTTCGCCTTGTCGAGGAGTGCCTTCAGGAAGGCCTGCTGGTCCTTGATCCGGTCTATGTCGCCGTTGGGCAGGTTCCGGCTGCGCACCACCACGAGCGCCTGCCAGCCGTCGAGCGTGAGGTCGCCCGCCGGCAGGTAGCCGGCGTGCGGGTCGTTGATAGGCGTGTTGAGGTGAATGGGGACTCCCCCGAGCGCGTTGACTATCTGCATGAAACCTTCGAAGTTCATGTCTATGAAATGGTGCACCGGAAGCCCGGTCAGGGTCGTCACCGCCTGGATCGCCCCGCTCGGACCCCCGAACGAGTGCGCCGCGTTTATCTTCTCAGTGCCGTGGCCGGGCAGCTCCACCTTGGTATCGCGGGGGATCGAGATGACGACAGCCTTCTTGTCACGCTCCTGCATGCAGACCAGGAGCATCACGTCGCTGCGGCACCAGCCGCCCTCGCCCTTGTTGCTGCCGGAGTCGCTCCCGATTATCAGAGTGTTGACGCTCTGGTTGGGGTCCGGCGATACGGGGGTGATGACTTTCTGGACTTCTTTCGCCTCGGTCCCGGTGACGTGGCTCTTCTTCAGCTTGACCGCCAGGTAATACTTGGCGCCGAGCTTCGCGATGGGCTTTGCGAAGAAACCGAGCGCGCCGCCGGCGATGAACGCCACGGCTATCACGATGAAGAACTTGTAATATCCGCCGTGGTCTCGACGGTCGATGCCTTTCTTCCTGGCCTTCGCACTGCGGCGCAGTTCGTGTCTGCGCCCGAACGTCTCCCAGTATGAGGTCTTCTGCCTGGAGTGTTTGCCCATCTTTCCTTCCAAGTGCGCCGTCCGGACTTTCCATATGTTATTTCGTCATGACCCCGCGGGGCAACTTCTTCGCAAAAGTAAGCAGAACGAGGTCATTTCGAGAGTTTAGACGCGAAAAACGGCGCCAGGGCTTCACGCACAAGTTGTGGCAGATACTGGCAATAACGCGACTGTCAGCGAGCTACGGAGTGAAACCCACGACGTCGTGGCCGCCGGTCCAGTTCAGGTTCGACGACCCCAGGTAATCGAAGTACATCGGGCGCTCGGCCAGGATCAGCTCCCCGTTGGTGCACTCGACGCTGGCGCTGAAATCGTGCGCCGGGTCATTGCCGACCCCGAGCGTATCTGTCACCCTGACCGTCGACCTCGTGCTTGCCGGGACCGAGAGCGACTGCTGCTTCGTGGTCCCGTCGCCCTTCATGTAGGTGATGGTCACATTCGCCGCCAGGTCTCCCCCGTTCAGGATGCAGATGTACGGGTCGAAGTTCGGCCGGCACGAGCCCTCGGCGAAGTAGAAAGACGCCTGCGGGGATGTAGCGCCCATCACGTCGTGGCCTCCGGTCCACACGCTCGAGTAGTTGAAGTACATCGGGCGCTCGACGATTATCGCCTGTCCACTGGTGCATATCACCCCGGTGGAGAAGTCGTGGGCGATGTCGTCCCCCTCGCCAAGCACGTCCTTCACCCTGACCGTGTAGCGGGAGTTCGGCTGCACGCTTATCTCCTGCTGATCCTGCGATCCGTTCCCCTTGATGTAGACGAGGAATACCTGCGCCGCCGTCGGGTTCGGGTTCTGGATGCAGAAGTAGGTCTCGAAATTCGGCCTGACCGTCCCCTCCGCGAAGTAGAAAGTGGTGGATGGCAGCGTCGCGCCCATCACGTCGTGACCGCCTGTCCAGTTGACGTTCCCCGACCCCTGGTAGTTGAAGTACATCGGGCGCTCGGCGATTATGCGCAGCCCGTTCGTGCAGTCCACCTTGGACGAGAAGTCGTGGGCGTTGTCGTTCGCCTCACCAAGCTGATCCTTCACCCTCACCGTGGAGCGGGAATTCTTCGCGACCGACAACTGCTGCTGGGCCGTCGTCCCGTCACCTTTCATGTACGTGATGGTTATACTGGCGCCCGTATCGTTGGGGTTCTGGATGCACAGGTACGGGTCGAAGTTCGGGCGGCAGGTGCCTTCGGCGAAATAGTAGGTCGTGGACGGGGCGGTTATCCCCATCACGTCGTGGCCGCCGTTCCAGTTGACTGTCCCGTTGCCTACGTAGTTGAAGTACATCGGTCGCTCGGCGATTATCCGCTGCTCGTTAGTACACTCCACCTTCGTAGAGAAGTCGTGCGCGGCGTCGTTCGCTTCCCCGAGGACGTCTTTCACCCTCACTGTCGAGCGGGCGTTCTTGGGGACGGTCAGCGGCTGCGGAACGGTATTCCCGTCGCCCTTCATGTAAGTGATGCTCACCGTAGCGTCGATGTCGCCAGGGTTCTGGATGCACAGGTACGTCTCGAAGTTCGGCCTGACCGTACCTTCCGCGAAGTAGAAGAGCGAGGAAGGCCTGGGCGCCGCAAGCGCCGCCTGGACGTCGATCAGACCGTAACCGTACAGGTTCGCAGGGCCGATGCTCCTTGCGGTCGAGGTGATGTCCGCCCGCACATCGTTTACCGTCCAGTCAGGATGAAGCGTGCGTATCAGCGCGGCCTCCGCCGCCACATGCGGGCATGCCATTGAGGTGCCGGTGTAGCCCATGTAGGCAAAGATGGGAGCCGGGCCGAAGGGGTGTTCTTTCTGGCGGTAAGTCTGCTGGTAAATGAAATCTCCGGTGCTGCCGTCGCCCCCCGGGGCATCGACCTGGAGAGGATCGTTGTAGTTGGAGTAAGACGCGATGGCAGTATCCCGCCTGGTCGCCCCGACCGCTATGACCGAGGGGAATCCTGCCGGGTAGTCGGCGGCGGCCCGCCCATCATTGCCGGTCGACGCGCAGACCACCGTGCCGTTCGCGACCGCGAGGTTGATCGTCTCCTCCAGGGTCGGGTCGGCGTCGGGCCCGCCCAGGCTCATGTTGATCACTTTTGCGCCGTGTTTAGAGGCAAAGTCGACACCCTGGAGTATGTCCGAGTCGGTGCCGGTGCCCTGCTGGTTCATGACCTTGACGGGCATTATGGTGCACTTGAAAGCGATGCCGGCGCAGCCGAGCGCGTTGTTGGTGGATTGTGCGATCGTGCCGCAGACGTGTGTGCCGTGACCGTTGTCGTCGTCGGCAAACGGCGTGTTGTTAATGAAGTTGTAGCCCTGGACGAAGTTCGTCAGTGCGAGGTCGGGCGCCTGAGTGTATCCATTCGCGGTCTCGTATGCTACGCCTGAGTCGACGATCGCGACGATAACACTCGGGTCACCCCCTTGCACTATGTCCCACGCCCCGGGCATGTTCACGCCGCCTGTCGCCTGCTGAAAGTTCCACTGTTGAGGGAAAAGCGTGTCATTTGGCGCGTAATGAAGGCGGCGGATGTAGTTCGGGGAGGCCGACACGACCACGTTCGACTTCTGGACGAGCCCGAGCGCCTCCTCGATGCTGCGTCCTGAGAATTGAACTTTCTCGATGTCGAGCACGCCCAGCTTTTCCGCGGAGGACACGCCCATGCCCTTCTTGAGCTTCGCGACGGCGGAAGAGGAACTCCCTGCCCTGAACCTGACCAGGAGCTCGCCGGGAACGAACTCGGAGTCGCTCTCAGGGAACGACACCCTGGCCGGGACTCCGCCACCCGGCGCGGCCGCGGGGGTGGCCGGCGTCACTATGAGCGCGAAGGCCGTGACGAGGGCCAGTATAAGCATGATACAGAGTGACTTCTTCATTGTTCCTCCTGCAGGTGAGGACGTTCGAACCGCGTGAGCGGTTACAGGTACATTGTATAACGTGCCCTGGTCGTCGTTGAGTACGATTCGCGGCACATCCCGACGTACCTCTTTCTCCTGGCGCCACACGACCGGTGCAGTTTCAAAGGCTTTCCGGTAATCTGTTTGTATGGGGGGGAACACGGGCCATGCGAGATTTCCGCAAGCTGGAACCGTTCAGCGCGGGCCCGGCGTCAAAGGGGGCAGGCAACCCCGGACTGAAAGGAGATGGCATGAAAAGGTTCTTCAAAGCAGCGATCATCCTCACTGTCGCCGCGCTCGCGCTGACCGCCGCGGCGGGATGCTCCAGCAGCAGCACGACCTCGGCGAACGGCAAGACGTTCACTATCACGAACACGAACATCACCGCCAAGGTGGGCGACCAGTTCACGATCCAGCTCGAATCGAATGCGACCACCGGGTTCCAGTGGGGCATAGCCGGCTCGCTCAATTCGGCGGTCGTCAAGAAAGTGAGCAACAAGTACGTGACAGGCGCGGCGAAGACGAGCAGCGCGGTCGGTGTCGGCGGCGTCGAGAAATGGGTCTTCAAGTGTGTGGGTAGTGGCACCGCGACCGTGGTGATGATCTACTCGCAGCCCTTCGACAAGACGGCGAAGCCGGCCCAGACGCTGACGTTCACCATCACCGTCCAGTAACACAGGAAATAAGTCAGAGATCGAACCGGGGGCGGCATCGCGCTCCCGGTTTTTTCTTTAGTGATGGCCTTTTTCGCGGGTCTGTCGAAAGGGCAGGAAAGCAAGGCCGACGAAATCTTCTGCAAGCGGGACGTGATAAACTCCCGCACCAGGATGGAGCGGCCGGGTACCCGGCCGTGTCGCCCAGTTCAACAGGGGGTTCGTTATGAGAAAGAGGCTGCTGGTCGCAGTAGCGATGTTGGCCGCGATCTTCATAGTGGCGGGTATGCTGGCGGGTTGTGGCAGCAGCTCTCCTCCCGCCAGCGACAAACCGGTCATCAGCGGGGTGTCGCCTGACACGGGTCCAGCGGGTACCCAGTTCGTCATCATTGGGCAGAATTTCGGCGCGGCACAGGGCAACGGCGTGGTCCACGTCGGTGTGCAGGTGGCCAAAGTGTCGTCGTGGGCGGACGGCAGCATAACCGCCATAGTTCCGACCGGGCTCGACGCAACCACACAGCCGATCACCGTTCTGACGCCCGCGGGCCAGAGCGACTATGTCGAGTTCACCGTCGTAAAGAAAGCAAGCGACCAGCCGGACCCGAAGGAGAAGCAGGCCGAGACTATCAGCGCCCAGCAGGCGATGGTCAACTGGCTGAAGCAGAACGGTCTCGACCCGACCGGCTGGAACTTCACCGTCGTCAACATCAGCGAGAAGGACCCGAACTGGAAGATCGACAAGGCCTCGAAGACAGGGCAGGCCGACAAGTATTTCCTGTTCCACAAGGACACGAAAGGCAACTGGCTGATAGTGAGCACCGGCGCGGCGCCGACGAAGGCCGCCCTGCCATCGTCAAGCGCTCCTTCGGATGTCTGGACGCTTCCGCCAACGCCGAAGCCGACACCGCCGAAATCGACGCCCACGCCACAACCGCAGCCGCAGCCGGTGAGCCAGCTCGACGCGGTGAAGGCGTACGTTGCGAAGCAGGGCGGGAGCACCAGCGCCGTCAACCTGTCCGTCGACAGGTACAGCACCATAAACCCGGCCTGGTGTGAGGGCACCGTGTTCGTCAACTACGGCGGCACGGCTCAGAACGTGTTCCTCAAGAAGGTAGGTAACAACTGGACGGTGGCCTACCTGGGCGCCAACCCCAGCTACGCACAGCTCGTCGCGCTGGGGGTCCCGAAGGACCTCGCGCACACCAACACCGAGGCACAGGCGATCGCTTCCTGGATCCAGAACGGCCACGCGCCCGGAGGCGTGACCCCGACCGGCTGGAGCCTGAAGATCGTCAGGAGCAGCAAATCCAACCCTGACTGGGAGATCGTCTCCGGCACCCAGGCGGGCTTCAGTGGCACCATGTACTGGCTGCTGCAGTGGGACGGGAGCCAGTGGGTCGTGATGGACGACGCCGGCACCCTCTCGCCGACCGAGCTCAAGGCGCCAGGGATGCCCGCTGACCTGTTCTAGCGGCGAACGAACCAACGACAAAGCCCCCGGATTTCCGGGGGCTTTTCTTTCTGTCAGCTCCGCGGCGAACCGGCGTTCCCGCACGAAAAGATGGAGTAGACCGCGAGATGCTCTCGGAACCAGCGATTGAGCCGGCATTCCTGAAATAATCTCCGAGCCCGAGCATTTGTTGACTATTATCAATCCGCACTTTCCCTCCAGCCCTTAACATCAAGGCGAAGCCTTTAACCCCGGAGAAACCGGCAGCGGAGCCTTATGGGTCCATCTCACTGAAGGTTCCTCGCCCGACCACGGTCCTGGAGATGCGACAGCTGACCTGCGCGGTTTCCTGCACGTCTGAATCTCGCCCGGGAGGAGATAGTTTGATAGAGCGCGATATACGCCGCAAGACAAGATGGATCGTAATAAGAAACGCGGGCCCGTGGTTGGTCCTGCTCTTCTTTGTTGCGCTTCTCGCGGTCATAGTGCTGGTCCCGTCGCAGACTGCTTTCGCGGCCGGCGGCCGGGCGCACTACCAGGTCGCGGCACCCGCTCCGACCGTCACATCGATCAACCCGCGTGAGGGTTACAACACAGGCCCGGTGGACGTCAGCGTCGGCGGCACCAACTTCGTCACCGGTTGCCAGGTGTACCTGAGAAGGACAGGCTACATAACGATCGTCGGGACCGGCATCACGCTTGTCAGCGCCACGCAGGTCGACTGCACTTTCGACATCGAAGGAGCAGCTGCCGGTGTCTGGAACGTCAGGGTCACGAACCCGAACGGCAGGTCGGGGACCCTCAACGCCGCTTTCACCGTGAAAGCGGTGCCCCGGTACCAGGTGAGCGCCTCGGTATGGAGCGGAAGCGGAAGCGTTTCGCCAGGCTCCCAGACCGTCCTCGAGGGAGATACCGCCTCGATGACCATCACTCCCGGGGCGCATTACCGGCTCGAGTCCATAATCGACAACGGGGTCTCGATGCCGCTGACGACGAGATACGTGATCGTAGACGTGAGAGCGAATCACGCTGTGTTGGTCACGTTCGAGAGCATACCGCTGCGGACGTGCTACCTGGCGGAAGGATCGACCGACCACAACTTCTCGACATACATCAGCATCCAGAATCCGAACGCGAGCACCGTCGAGGTGAACGTCACTTTCATGCCGACCGGGTATTCGCCTGTGTACGAGACATTGAGTCTTCCTCCGCAGAGCCAGACGACTCTCAACAACCAGTACCTGCTGAAGGTACTGGAGGGGCCGCGTGATTTCTCTACCAGGATCGAGACCGTCGACACCGACGCGGAGATCGCGGTTGACCGGACTATGTACTGGCCTTACGTAGCGGGACCATACGTGGCCGAGGAAGCGCACTCGGCGAACGCCGTTACCGCGCCGTCCAATTCCTGGTTCCTGCCCGAGGGTTCGTCCAACTGGGGTTTCGAGTGCTGGCTGCTGCTCCAGAACCCGAACGGTGACGACACGAACTGCCAGGTGGCTTACATGACAGAGGACCAGGGCCCTGTGACGGTCAACCACCTGGTCCCGGCGCACTCGCGTGCGACCTTCAGCATGGAGCAGGACATCGGCAGGCACGACTCGTCGATCATGGTGTCGTCCGACCTGCCCGTCATCGCCGAGCGTGCGATGTACAGGAACGACCGGCGCGAGGGCTCCTGCTCGACCGGCGCCACCTCGCCGGCAACAGACTTCTACCTGACCGAGGGAACGACGGCGTGGGGCTTCACCACCTACATCCTGGTGCAGAACCCGCAGCCGATCGACAACACGGTATCCATCACCTACATGACTCCGGGCGGACCGGCCTTCCAGGCGCCTTTCGTGATGCCCGCCAACTCCAGGAGGACGGTCAGGGTCAACGACGTCCTTCCGAACTCCGACGAGTCGGCACGCGTCGAGGGCTCCCTGCCACTTATCGCAGAGCGCTCGATGTATTGGGACAACGGCACCGGCGAGGCATCGCACGACTCGGTGGGGATGGACAGCCCGCACAAGACCTTTTACCTGCCCGATGGTGAGACTACCGGTGGACGGCAGACGTGGACGCTGGCCCAGAACCCAAACGACTCCGACGTGTGGGTGGACATAACATACATGACGCCCGACGGCACCGGTAACGTCACCAGGAGCGAGTTGATACCCGCGAACTCCCGCCGGTCCTTCAACATGCAGGAGCACTCCGGGATCCTGGGGCGCGCAGCGATCATGGTCGACTGCACAACGCCGGACGCGAAGATCACCGTCGAGCGTTCGATGTACTGGAACAACCGCGGGACCGGCACCAACACCATCGGGGCCTGGAGTGACTGACGCTCTTTCCGCGACTGAAGTCGCGGCTCAATGAATTTGCGAGATTGAGGCGCGGTTTCAACCGCGCTTCCGACCGCAGAATCACATGCGAATAATAGAAGAAGTTGCGCGACTGAAGTCGCGCCAAGATGTCGCCGCTCAATATTATTGAATCAAGACCTGACACCAAAGAAAAAGGCCCGGCTGGTGAGCCGGGCCTTTTCTGTTACGTCGCTATTAGATCGGCAACACCGATGGAGTCGTCATCGTATTGTTGGTACCGATCGTGTCCATCGCGTTGTTCCGGTTCGCCGTCGGAAGCGGAAGCGCGTTGGTACTGTAGTAGATCGAGTGCTCGACCATGATGTTCTGCCCTGCGGTAGTGCAGATCACCTTGGCGGCCACGTTGGCGAGATTGTTCGCGCCGGCCGTGTCATTGACCCTGAACGACTGGCGGGTACCCGCCGCGAGCGTCGTCGTCGGGCCCACGACCGTCGTGCCGTCGGGCTTGAGATAAGTGATCGTCACCGCCGCGGGTGCTGCGTTCTCGAGCGGCGCCATCACGAGGATCCAGCTCTCGTAGCTGGCCTTGGTCGTGGCGTCAGTGTTGGTCCTGCAGCCATCGACCTCCCAGTCAGTGGTAGCAAGGCCCCGTCCCGCCGTCGACTGCAGAGCGTTTGACCAGCCGATAGAGCCGGCAGACGCCTGCCTGTAGATCGCCGTCGAGCCGGTGCCGGCCGTCCAGTACATCGCCCTTTCGGCGACGACGCCGACGCTGCCCGGTATCTGGGGCACGACCACCTGGGTCGCGACGCTGAACTGGTTGGGCACGAACTTACTGACGTCGTAGGTCTGACGCTCACCCGCCCCGATAGTCACGGCCTGCGGGCCCTTTACGGTCCCGGTCGGGGTCAGGAAGTTGAGCGAGAAGCTCGTCTGCTGGGCATTCGGGTTCTGGATAAGGATCCAGGTCTCGAAGTTGCCAGCCAGCGGGTTGATCACTTCGACCTGTGGGGTCACGCCTGTCGACCCTTCCGGCAGGTACCAGTTGAAGGCAGTCATGGTCGAACCGATCGACCCGGTGCCTTCCGCGCGCACGTAAGTGCCGGTCTTCGGGTCCTTGTTGTCCCAGTAGGTCGACCTCTCCGCGACGACCGGCAGGTCCGAAGTCACGGTGGTGGAGACGCTCCACTGGTTTGACAACGCGGCCGTGTCGGCGATGTTGAAAGTCTCACGCCCGTTCGCGGCGACCGCCTTGGACGGGCCGGCCACTGTGCCGGTCGGTGTGAGGTACGACAGCTTGACGTTTGCTGCCGTCGTGGCGCTGGTGTTCTGGACCTCGATGAAGGTCTCGAACTTGCCGGGGTGCGCCGGGTTGACATCGATCCCGGTAGAACCCTCTGCCAGATACCAGGTCAGGGCCGGCTGAGCCGTGCCAACGGAACTGGTGGTTGCGATAAGGTTGGAGCCCGCCGCCGTCAGTATCCCGTTGTAATAGACCTGGTCCTCTGCGGAAACGTAGACATTTGAGTCAACCCTGGTCGCGACGCTCCACTGGTTCGCGGCTCCGGCTGTTTCCGCAACGTTGACCATGGCGGCCGGTTGGCCGGCATGTTCACGGTCGGGCCCGTCACGGGACCGGTGGTGACCTGGTACGTCAGGTTGACGACTGCTGCCGTCGCGCCCGGGTTATTGAGCGCGATGAACGTCTGGAAGCTCTCGCCGCCCAGGGGTGAAGCTGTCGAGCCTTCAGCTATGTACCAGTGACAGGGCCCGCGGGTGGTGCCGCCGCGAGGGCGACCGTGTAAGTCATGCACATCGCCGCCACCAGTGCGATCGCCATCAGAAGCACCGCAGTGCTTCTCCATCGAAACTTTTTCCTATCCAAAATCTTCCTCCTAGTGGACCGTCCCATATATAGCTTTACATTAGGATGAGAATGTACTATGCTTTCAGCATGGGAAAACAAAGAAGATTAACAGGGGAAGAAAAGCAGGAGCTGATCCGTCTCACGCGCGGCAGAAA
>Ga0209539_1000617_pt1 | contig 20018 bp, 19 predicted proteins | sample BarGraNGADG00312_2_FD_184499 | JGI IMG/M metagenome (GOLD analysis project Ga0209539, IMG submission 184499) | Arctic peat soil microbial communities from Barrow, Alaska - Barrow Graham LP Ref core NGADG0011-312 (SPAdes) (version 2) | ecosystem: Environmental > Terrestrial > Soil > Wetlands >... | reverse complement strand
ACCACAGCGGCGTCGAGGGAGTGGACGTCCCCGACTGCGTCGGTGGCGGAGACCCGGAACCCACCGGCGGCGGGTGTGATGGCGGTGGCGCGCCGGCCGGTCAGCCAGGCGGCGTCCCCGGGGGAGAGGCTGAACTGCTCGGCGAGACCGGCGGGCTCGTCGCGGTCGAACAACTCCTTGGACAGGGGCGGGCGGTCGTACGGCATGCGGTCCTCGCCGCAGACCACGGTGACCGAGCCGGTGAACCCGCCCCCGCGCAGCGCGGCGACGAGCGCGGTGGCGCCCAGGCCCCCGCCGAGGACGAGGACGTCGGGGTGGTTCGCCGGGGAGCCACCCGGGGTGCTCGCGCCGCTGTTCATGGAGCCCACGGTAGTGTGGGTGCCAGCATGGTGACGACGAGGACCCTCCGCCGCCCGCTGGCCGCGGCCACCGGGTTGCTGGTACTCGGCGTGTGCGCCCTCGCCTGGTACGCGGACGTGCGGGTCGCCGCCTATGCCCTCGCGGGCGGCCTCGCGTCGGCCGCCGTGGTGCGGCTCACCCTGCCCGAGCGGGCGGTCCTGACGGCGCGGGGACGGCGGTTCGACGTCGTCGTCCTCCTGGTGCTGGCGGTGGCGCTCGCCCTGCTGGCCCCCTGGGGGCTGACGGTGTCGCTCACGTGACCCCGGGAAATCCCGAGACAGATATCTTGACGTCGAGTAATCTGGCACTCAGCGCTGAAAGGACAACATGAGCAAGATCAAGGTTGCAGGGCCGGTCGTCGAGATCGACGGCGACGAGATGACCAGGATCATCTGGCAGTTCATCAAGGACCGCCTGATCCACCCCTACCTCGACGTGGACCTGCGCTACTACGACCTGTCCATCCAGAACCGCGACGCCACCGACGACCAGGTGACCATCGACGCGGCGTACGCCATCAAGGAGCACGGGGTCGGCGTCAAGTGCGCCACCATCACGCCCGACGAGGCGCGGGTGGAGGAGTTCGGGCTGAAGAAGATGTGGGCCTCGCCCAACGGCACCATCCGCAACATCCTCGGCGGCGTCGTCTTCCGCGAGCCGATCATCATCTCGAACATCCCCCGGCTGGTCCCCGGCTGGACCAAGCCGATCGTCATCGGCCGCCACGCCCACGGCGACCAGTACAAGGCCACCAACTTCAAGGTGCCGGGTGCGGGCCAGCTCACCATCACCTTCACCCCAGCGGACGGCTCGGAGCCGATCGAGCACGTGGTCGCCAACTACGGCGCCGACGGCGGCGTGGCGATGGGCATGTACAACTTCAACGACTCGATCCGCGACTTCGCCCGCGCCAGCTTCGCCTACGGCCTGCAGCGGAACTACCCGGTGTACCTCTCCACCAAGAACACGATCCTCAAGGCCTACGACGGCGCGTTCAAGGACCTGTTCCAGGAGGTGTTCGACACCGAGTACCAGGACCAGTACGCCGCTGCCGGACTGACCTACGAGCACCGGCTCATCGACGACATGGTGGCCGCCGCCATGAAGTGGGAGGGTGGCTACGTCTGGGCGTGCAAGAACTACGACGGCGACGTCCAGTCCGACGTCGTGGCGCAGGGCTTCGGCTCACTCGGCCTCATGACGTCCGTGCTGATGACCCCCGACGGGAAGACAGTGGAGGCTGAGGCCGCCCATGGCACCGTGACCCGCCACTACCGCCAGCACCAGGAGGGGAAGCCCACCTCCACCAACCCGATCGCCTCGATCTACGCGTGGACCGGCGGGCTGAAGCACCGTGGCAAGCTGGACGGGACCCCCGAGGTCACGGCCTTCGCCGAGACCCTCGAGGACGTCGTCATCAAGACCGTCGAGTCCGGCAGGATGACCAAGGACCTCGCCACGCTCATCTCGAACGACCAGCCGTTCCTCACCACCGAGGACTTCCTCGCGGCGCTCGACGAGAACCTGGCGGCACGCCTGGCCTGAACACGCGGCGGCGCCCGTGGAGGACCCTCTGGCGCCGCCGTCGTCGTCCGTGGGCGCCGCCGGGCTCAGGCGAAGACGACCGTCTTGGTCCCGTTGAGGAGGATGCGGTGCTCCGCGTGCCACCGCACCGCGCGGGCGAGCACCCGCCGCTCCACATCCTGGCCCTGGGCCAGGAACTCGGCGATGGAGTCGGAGTGGGTCACGCGAGCGACGTCCTGCTCGATGATCGGGCCTTCGTCGAGGTCCGGCGTCACGTAGTGCGCCGTGGCGCCGATCAGCTTCACCCCGCGGGTGTGGGCCTGCGCGTACGGCCGGGCACCCTTGAACGAGGGCAGGAACGAGTGGTGGATGTTGATGACCCGGCCGGGAAGTTCGCGGCAGACGGCATCGGACAGGATCTGCATGTACCGGGCGAGGACCACGAGTTCGACGTCGTGCTGCCGGACCAGGGCGAGCAGGCTCGCTTCTGCCTGCGCCTTGGTCTCGCGCGTCACCGGCACGTGGTGGAACGGCACCCGGTAGAACTCGGCCAGCGGCGCGAGGTCCGCGTGGTTGGCGACCACGCCGACCACCTCGATCGGGAGGATGCCCTCGCGGGCCCGGAACAGCAGGTCGGAGAGGCAGTGCGCCTCCCTGGAGGCCATGATGAGCGTCCGTACGGGCCGCCCCACCTCGTCGAGGGACCACCGCATCCGCATCTGGGCGGCGAGCACGGTGAGGGCCGCATCGAGCGCGTCCCGGTCCTCGATCGAATCGGCCTGCACCCGCATGAGGAACTGTCCCGAGTCGACGTCGCCGAACTGTTGTGACTCGGTGATGTTGCCGCCGACCCGGGCGATGGCACCCGTGACGGCGTGGACGATGCCACGTTGGTCGGGGCAGGAGAGCGTGAGGACCAGTTCCGGTGTTGCAGTCACGTGATGAAGAGTACCGGGTGGTCACGGGCTCGGGGTCGGACGATCCAGTTGCCGCCCACAGCGGGGCGCTGCCACGTTAGGCTTGGTCGCAATCGTCTATGTCAGAGGAGATTCGATGCCATACAGCCCCGTCACCGTAACCATCACCGGCGCCGCCGGACAGATCGGCTACTCGCTGCTCTTCAGGACAGCCGCAGGCGACCTGCTGGGCGCCAACACGCCCGTGCGGCTGAAGCTCCTCGAGATCCCCGCAGCCCTGAAGGCCGCCGAGGGATCAGCCATGGAACTCGACGACTGTGCCTTCGACCTCCTCGAGTCGATCGACGTCTACGACGACCCCAACAAGGCCTTCGACGGCTGCAATGTGGCACTCCTCGTGGGCGCCCGCCCTCGCACCAAGGGCATGGAGCGCGCCGACCTCATCGAGGCCAACGGCGGGATCTTCGGACCGCAGGGCAAGGCCATCAACGACCACGCCGCGCAGGACATCAAGGTGCTCGTGGTCGGCAACCCGGCCAATACGAACGCCCTCATCGCGTCCTATGCCGCCCCGGATGTCCCCGGCGAGCGCTTCACCGCGATGATGCGACTGGACCACAACCGCGCCATCCGCCAGCTGTCGATCAAGACGGGTGTTCATGCCACCGAGATCCGGAAGCTCACCGTATGGGGCAACCACTCCGCGTCGCAGTACCCGGACCTCGCCTACTGCGTGATCGATCACAAGCCCGCGATGGACTACGTGGACCAGGAGTGGGTCGAGAACGTCTTCATCCCGACCGTCGCGAACCGCGGCGCCGACATCATCGACGTGCGTGGCGGGTCCTCGGTGGCCTCCGCTGCGAACGCCGCCCTCGACCACATGCACGACTGGGTCAGGGGCACGCCCTTCAACGACTGGACCTCGGTGGGCCTCATCTCCGACGGGTCCTACGGGATCCCCGAAGGCCTCATCTCCGGCTTCCCCTGCAAGTCCCGCTGGGGCGAGTGGCACATCGTCGAGGAACTCGAACTCTCGGAGTTCGCCCGCAGCCGGATCGACAAGTCGGTCGCGGAACTCATCCACGAGCGCGAGGTCGTCCAGGGCCTCGGCCTGCTGAAGTAGGGATTCCCGAGGTGCCCCGTCGCGGTGCGGCGGGGCACCTCGCCGTCGTGGTCCTGCCGCGCCACGGAGAACGGCCTCACCAGGCGGCGGTCCCCACTAGGGTGGGGCGTACCCGGCAAAGGAGTGGACACATGGGCGAGACCCATTTCGATCTCATCGGCGTGGAGTACGCCGGCGAACTGCTCACCATCCGCCGAGCGGCCTTCGTGACGGAGGCGCAACTCTACGGTGACCCGCACCTCCCGGCGCTCACACAGACGCTGGAGGAGCTGACGGCGGACTTGCAGCGCCCCGACGTCGTCACGATCGGCGCCTGGGTGGGTCCGCGCCTCGTGGGATCGATCCGCGTGGAGCTGGAGGGCGAGCGGGCGAACCTCGGCCGGCTGGCCGTGGTTCCGGACCTGCATGGCAAGGGCATCGGCTCCCAGCTCCTCATGGAGGTGCTCAAGTATCTGCCGGAGCAGACCAAGGAGGTCTGGGTCTTCACCGGTCTGGACGCGAAGTCGACGATGCCGTTGTACGAAGGCGGCGCCGGGGACGAGGACGCGGGCACGCTGACGGAGTCATACCTCCGCCGGCTGCTCGGCGAGGACTCGGCAGATGTGCCGCAACCCGACGACACCGCCGGGCTGGGCGAGCTCGGGGCGACGCCCCGCTGATCGAGCGGCGCGTACCGTCTCGTATCCCGGAACCGGGGCCGGCGGGGGCACCCTCGTGGGGTCCGTCCAGCCGCATCGGGTAGGCTCGTGATGTCGTGACTGGCGCCGCAGGTGGATCACCACAGGGGAGCGACAAGGTCTCACACTGGTCGGACGCCTGGGCCGCGTGAGTTCAACCCATGGAGGAACGCATGAGCCAGAACGCTCTCAACCAACCCCTCGCCGAGGTGGATCCCGAGATCGCCGCCGTCCTGGAGGGTGAGCTGCAACGCCAGCGCGAGACCCTCGAGATGATCGCCTCGGAGAACTTCGTGCCGCGCGCGGTCCTGCAGGCCACCGGGTCCGTGCTCACCAACAAGTACGCGGAGGGCTACCCGGGCAGGCGCTACTACGGCGGCTGCGAGCAGGTGGACATCGCCGAGAACCTTGCCATCTCCCGCGCCAAGGAGCTGTTCGGCGCGGCGTATGCCAACGTGCAGCCGCACTCCGGGGCCACCGCGAATGCCGCCGTGCTGCATGCGATGGCCGTCCCCGGCGACGCCATCATGGGGCTGTCCCTCGCTCACGGCGGCCACCTGACCCACGGGATGAAGATCAACTTCTCCGGCAAGCTGTACGACGTGCACGCCTACGGCGTGGACGAGCACACCCACCGCATCGAGATGGACCAGGTGCGCGAGCAGGCCTTCGCCGCCCGCCCGAAGGTCCTGATCGCGGGCTGGTCGGCCTACCCGCGTCACCTCGACTTCGCCGCGTTCCGCGAGATCGCCGACGAGGTGGGCGCCCACCTCTGGGTGGACATGGCCCACTTCGCCGGCCTCGTCGCGGCGGGCCTCCACCCGAGCCCGGTGCCGCACGCCGACGTCGTGTCCACCACCATCCACAAGACCCTCGGCGGTCCTCGCTCCGGCATGCTCCTCGCGCGGGACGCGGAGGCGTGGGGCAAGAAGCTCAACTCCGCCGTCTTCCCGGGTCAGCAGGGCGGGCCGCTGATGCACGCGATCGCCGCCAAGGCAGTGTCACTGAGGCTCGCCTCCACGCCGGAGTTCCGCGACCGCCAGGCGCGTACCCTCGAGGGTGCGCGGATCCTCGCGGAGCGCCTCACCGCCGCCGACGTGACGGCGGCCGGCGTCGCCGTCGTGACCGGGGGCACGGACGTCCACCTGGTGCTGGTGGACCTGCGAAACTCGCCGCTCGACGGCCGCCGGGCGGAGGACCTGCTGCACGACGCCGGCATCACCGTGAACCGCAACGCCGTGCCCTTCGACCCGCGCCCCCCGATGGTCACGTCCGGCCTGCGGATCGGCACCCCGGCGCTCGCCACCCGCGGCTTCGCCTCGGCGGAGTTCACCGAGGTGGCGGACATCATCGCCACCGCCCTGCGCGACGGCGCTGCCGCCGACGTGGCCGCCCTGCGCGCACGCGTGGCCGTGCTCACCGAGGAGTTCCCGCTGTACCCCGGCCTCGTGCAGTAATGGCCGCCGTCATCCTCGACGGCGCCGCGACGGCCGCCGTCATCAAGGCGGAGCTGGCCACCCGCGTCTCCGCCCTGCGGGAGCGCGGCGTCACGCCCGGGTTGGGAACCCTCCTTGTGGGGGACGACTTCGGTTCGCAGAAGTACGTGGCGGGCAAGCACCGCGACTGCGCGGAGGTGGGGATCGCCTCGATCCGGGAGGACCTCCCGGCGGACGCCACCCAGGCGGATATCGAGGCGGCCGTGGATCGTCTCAACGCCAACCCGGCGTGTACCGGGTACATCGTCCAACTCCCGCTGCCGAAGGGCATCGACACCAACGCGATCCTTGAGCGGATGGATCCCGCCAAGGACGCCGACGGCCTGCACCCCACCAACCTGGGCCGCCTCGTGCTGCGGGTCGCGGGGGAAGTGGACTCGCCACTGCCGTGCACTCCCCGCGGGATCATCGAGTTGGGCCGGCGCCACGGCGTCGAGTTCGACCACGCCGAGGTGTGCGTGGTGGGGCGCGGGGTCACCGTGGGCCGCTCGATCGGCCTCCTGCTGACCCGGAAGGCAGTCAACGCCACCGTGACCCTCACCCACACCGGGACCCGGGACCTTGGCGCGCTCACCCGCCGCGCGGACATCATCGTGGCGGCCGCGGGGGTGCCCGGCATCGTCACCCCGGACATGGTGAAGCCCGGCGCCACGGTGTTCGACGTCGGCGTCAGCCGCGTCCCGGACGCCGAGGGCCGGCTGCGCCTGCGGGGGGACGTGGCCGACGGCGTCGCCGAGGTGGCGGGCGCACTCTCGCCGAACCCGGGCGGGGTCGGTCCGATGACGCGCGCAATGCTGCTGGCCAACGTGGTGGAGATGGCGGAGCGGCACCCGGGGCGCGATGCATGAGGGTCGCCACCGTCAACGTCAACGGCCTGCGCGCCGCCATGACGAAGGGAATGCACGCGTGGCTTGACGCGCGCCGGCCCGACTTCCTGCTCCTGCAGGAGGTGCGGGCGGACACGCCGACCATCGAGAAGGTGCTGGGAGCGGACTGGGCCGTGGCCAGCGAGGTGGGCCGCATCAGGGGCCGCGCGGGCGTAGCGATCGCCAGCCGCATCGAGCCGGTCGCGGTGCGGGCGGGCGTCCCGGGCGAGCAGTCCGACGTCGACTCCGGACGCTGGGTGGAGGCGGACTACGTACTCCCGGGGCGCGACGCGCCGCTTACGCTGGTCTCCACCTACCTCCACGCGGGCACGGCCAACACCCCCACGATGGACCTCAAGTACGCACACCTCGACCTCGTCACCGCCCGCCTCGCGGAGCTCGCCCACGACGCCGCGGCGGGCGTCCGGGAGGTGCTCGTGGCGGGCGACTTCAACATCGTCCGCGCGCCGATCGACATCCGGAACTTCCGCTCGAACCACAACCGCACGGCCGGCGTGCTCGACGCCGAGATCGCGTACCTCGAGCGGTGGTTCGGCGACCTCGGGTGGGTGGACGTCCACCGCACGCTCGAGGGCGAGTGCCAAGGCCCCTACACGTGGTGGTCGCAGCGCGGCAAGGCCTTCGACAACGACGTCGGGTGGCGCCTCGACTACCAGATCACCACACCAGGCCTCGGTGCTGTGGCGGCGGACGCCGTCGTCGACCGGGCCGCCGCGTGGGACAAGCGGTTCTCGGACCACGCCCCCCTGACGATCGACTACATGGTCTGACGGTCCACCGTTCGCCGGGGGGCAGAAGCTCCAATACCCTCGAGGACATGACCATCCGGACCGACCAGAACATCTCGGACACCACGATCCGGGCGGTGGAGGGACCGCCGCTGCGGGAGGAGTTGGCCGCCGCATCCGGCCTCGTGGGCAAGGGCAAGCTCCTGTTCCAGTGGTGGAAGTCAACGCGGGCCGGCCGGGCCATGGCGCGAGTGGGGACCTCCAACGGCAACCTGCTCGCCGGTGGGATCTCGTACGCCGCCCTGTTCTCCGTCTTCGCGGCGATCACGATCGGGTGGACGGCGTTCATGTTGGTCCTCGGCCGCAACGTGGGGCTCCGCGACCAGCTCATCACCACCATCAATGACGCGCTGCCCGGCATCATCGACGACGGGACCGGCGGCCTGGTGTCGCCCGAGGACCTCGTGCTGGACACCGCCTTCACGCCGGCGTCCATCGTGGCCGCCCTGGTGCTGTTGTGGTCGGCACTGTCGATGATGACCGCCCTCAAGTCCTCCATCCGCGCGATGTTCGGTCTGGTGGCGGTGCCCGAGGACTTCGTGCTCACCAGACTGCGGGACGCGGCGGGCTTCGCGATCCTGGCGTTGGCGGTGCTCGTGACCTCCGTGCTCTCGATCGCCGCGAACACGCTCGGCAACCTGGTGTTCGACTGGATCGGGGCCGATGGCCCGTTCGTGCGACTGCTCCTCCAGTTGGGGACGCTCCTCGTCGCCGCCGCAGTGGACTTCGGGGTGTACGTCTTCCTGTTCCGCGTCCTCGCCGGCATGCGCATCCCCCGGCGCGACCTGCTCCTCGGCGCGGGGCTGGGCGCGGTCGCGTCCGGTGCCATCCGGTACCTCGGCACCTCGCTGATCGGTGTCTCGGCCGACCCCCTCCTCGCCTCGGCCACGGCCCTGGTCACGATCCTGCTCTGGGTGAACCTCATCTCCCGGGTCGCGCTCATCGTGGCAGCATTCACGGCCAACCCGCCGGCGCCCGTGCAGCCGAAGAAGCCCGGGGAGGTGCACTTCGGTGAGACCCCCAACTACGTGACCGTGTCGGAGCCGCGCACCCTCGCGTGGGACCACCAGGCCGTCACCGGAACCATCGAGCCGATCGAGCCTGCCGGGGAGGGGCCGGCGGAGCCCGAGCGGACGCCGCGCTGGGGCGGCCTCATCGGGTACGCCCAGCGCCGTAGGATCGAGGGACTGGAACGCAGGCTGGCCGCGGCCCGCGAGTCGTACTACCGGTGAGGACGAAGTGCACGCCATCATCCCCGCGGGCGGGGTCGGGAGTCGGCTCTGGCCGCTCTCCCGCCGCACCGAGCCGAAGTTCCTGCTCGACCTGAGCGGTGGGGGCCGCTCGATGGTGCGCGCCACGGTCGACCGGCTCGCGCCCGTGTCCGACGGCGCCGTGATCGTCACCGGCGCGGCCCACGCCGCGGCCGTGGCGGCGCAGGTGGAGGGGACCGGCGTCGAGGTGGTCGCCGAGCCGTCGCCGCGCGACTCGATGGCGGCGATCGGGCTCGCCGCCGCCATCCTCCACGAGCGCCTCGGCGACGTCGTCGTCGGGTCCTTCGCCGCCGACCACGTCATCACCGACGAGGCCGCGTTCCACCGCGCGGTCCGGGCCGCCGAGGCGATCGCCCGCGCCGGGTACGTCACCACCATCGGGATCGCACCCACGGAGCCGTCGAGCGCCTTCGGGTACATCGAGCAGGGCGACGCACTGGGTGCCCCGCTGGCGGGGAGGGTGGTGGTCCGCTTCGAGGAGAAGCCGGATGCCGCCCGTGCGGCCGAGTACCTCACCACCGGCCGCTACCTCTGGAACGCCGGCATGTTCGTGATGCGCTCCGGCGTCCTGCTGGATGCGCTCGCCGAACTCCACCCGGAGCTCCACCGGGGACTGCTGGCGATTGCCGGGGCATGGGACACCCGCGGCCGCGCGGACGTGCTCGCGGCGGTGTGGCCCACGCTGGAGAGGATGGTGATCGACCGGGCGGTCGCCGAACCGATCGCGGCGCGCGGTGGGGTGGCCGTGGTGCCCGCCGACATGGGGTGGAGCGACATCGGCGACTTCGACGCCCTCGCGGCGCTCGCCCCGAGCCCGCCCGCCCTCGCCGTCGCCGCGGAGGGGTCGTGGGTGCACGCGACCCGCCCCGTCATGGTGGTGGGCATCCCGGGGGCCGTCGTCGTCGAGACGCCGGACGCGATCCTGGTGACCACCCGGGAGCACGCCCAGGAGGTCAAGGCGGTCGTCGACCGGCTGGACGGCCCGCTCGAGCGGCTGCGCTGACCGATGACCTCGCACCTCCGTTCCCGCGTCCGCGCCTGTGCCCGGCAGTTCGAGCCGGACCTTGTCGCCCTGCGTCGCGACCTGCACGCCCACCCCGAGGTCGGTTTCGAGGAGCGTCGCACGACCGGCGTCATCACGGAGCGGCTCCGGGCGGCCGGACTGACCGTCCGCCTCCTCGAACCGACCGGCCTGACCTGCGACATCGGAACGGCAGGCGCCCGCGGGCGCATCGGGCTGCGTGCGGACATCGACGCCCTCCCGATCCCCGAGAAGACCGGACTGCCGTATTCCTCGGTCCGCACCGGCGTCTCCCACGCGTGCGGCCACGACCTCCACACCGCCATCGGGGTGGGCGCGGCCCTGATCCTGCACCAACTCGAGCAGGACGGCGACCTGCCCATGGGGGTGCGCCTCATCTTCCAGCCCGCTGAGGAGACGCAACCCGGTGGGGCGGAGCACATCATGCGGCAGGGGGTGCTCGACGGCCTGGAGCAGATCTTCTGTCTGCACTGCGACCCCAAGGTGGACGTGGGCCTGGTGGGTTCGAAGACCGGGCCGATAACGGCGGCGTCGGACTCGATCCGGGTGACCGTCCGGGCGAGCGGCGGTCACACGTCGCGCCCGCACCTCACCGGCGACATCGTATTCGCCCTCGGGCAGGTGATCACGCAGACGGGGGCGGTGCTGGACCGTCGCATCGACGCGCGCCACGGCGTCAACCTCACCTGGGGGATGGTGGAAGCTGGCTTCGCGCCCAACGCGATCCCTTCTGAGGGCTTCGTCCACGGGACGCTGCGATGTCTCGACGCCGGCACGTGGGACCACGCGGGACTCATCGCGGTGGACGCGATCCGCCACACACTCGCGCCGTTGGGGGTGGAGGCGCAGATCGACCATGTCCGGGGGCTGCCACCCGTGGTGAACACCCCCTGGCAGGTGGTCGCGATCGAGTCGGCGGCCCGCGCCGTGCTGGGCGACGACGGCGTGCAGGCCACCGAGCAGTCGCTCGGTGGCGAGGACTTCGCCTGGTTCCTGACCCGCCTTCCCGGCGCGATGCTCCGGCTGGGGACCCGCTCGCCGGGCGGCGAGTCGTACGACCTGCATCGCGGCGACGCGCAGTTCGACGAGGGCGCCATCGCTCTCGGCGCCCAGATCATGGCGATGACGGCGGTGACGGCCGCGGCGATGGCCCCGGCAGCCGGCCGGTAGTGAGGGGAGTCCGAGTGGACGCAATATACCCCCCGGGGTATATTGGGGGAACCCCGCCCACCCGATGTCCACCGCGGACACCCAGCCCGAGGACTGCCGAATGACAAGGATTCCGCCACATTACGAGGAGACCGTCGCGTCACTTGCCGCCGACCACGCCCGCGGCGCCGTGGTGATCGACGTCCGCGAGCCGGCGGAGTACGTCACCGGCCACGTCTCGGGCGCCGTACTCATCCCGATGGGCCAGGTCCACGAGCACCTCGACGAGATCCCCGCGGACGGCCCCGTCCACGTGATCTGCCGCAGCGGGAATCGCAGCCTCGCGACGACTGTCTATCTGCGGGGCGTCGGGCGGCTCGCCTACTCCGTGGCCGGCGGCACGATGGCGTGGATCGCCGCGGGCCACCCCGTCGTGCTCGGCTCCAACCCGTCCGAATGACCGGAGACCACGTGCCCGCGATCATCACCGTCGAGACGCCGACGCTCGGCGACCGCAGCTACCTCGTCCACGACGGGACGGTGGCGTTCGTCGTCGACCCGCAGCGTGACATCGACCGGGTCCTCGCCCTTGCCGGCGACGCGGGCGTCCGGATCACCCACATCTTCGAGACGCACATCCACAACGACTACGTGACCGGCGGGTTCGCGCTCGCGCAGGAGACGGGCGCCGCCTACCACGTGAACGCGGACGACCCCGTGTCCTTCGAGCGGGTGGCCATCCGGGACGGCGACGTCGTCGAGGTGGGCGGGACGATGCGCGTGCGCGCGATGTCCACCCCGGGCCACACGTTCACCCACCTCTCCTACGTGCTCGAGGGCGAGGAGCCGGCCGTCTTCTCCGGCGGCTCGCTGCTGTTCGGGTCCACGGGCCGGCCCGATCTGCTGGGCAAGGCACACGCCGAGGAACTCGCCCGGCTGCAGCATGAATCGGCCCACCGGCTGGCGCACCTCGCGGACGAGACGAAGGTGATGCCCACCCACGGCTTCGGCAGCTTCTGTTCCGCCACCCAGACCGAGGGAACCGCGTCCACGATCGGGCGTGAGAAGAAGGCGAACACGGCGCTCACCTCGACCGTGGAGGAGTTCGTGGCCGAGACCCTCGCGGGCCTCGACGCCTTCCCGGCCTACTACGCGCACATGGGGCCCGCGAACGCATCGGGACCCGGCGCCCCGGACCTCTCCGCGCCCCGGCGCGCCGACAAGGCCGAGATCAGGCGCAGGCTGGACGACGGGGAGTGGGTGGTGGACCTGCGCACCCGCACCGCGTTCGCCGCCGGGCATGTCCCCGGTTCGTTCAGCTTCGCCCTTGACGGCCAGTTCGCCACCTACCTCGGCTGGATGATCCCGTGGGGCACGCCCATCACCCTCCTGGGGGAGAGCGCGGGGCAGGTCGCGGAGGCGCAGCGCGAGCTGGTGCGGATCGGGATCGACCGAACTGAGGCCGCGGCGACCGGCGAGCCGCGCGACTGGACCGACGAGGTTCCGGCGACCGTGGTGCGTGTCCGGTTCGGCGACCTCTCGCAGGTGCGCCACCATCGGCCCGTCCAGGTGCTCGACGTCCGGCGCGTCCACGAGTACCGGGACTCCCATATCGCCGGGGCGGTGAACATCCCGCTGCACGAGCTGCTCGAGCGGCTGGACGAGGTGCCCGCCGGCGAGGTGTGGGTGCACTGCGCCGGCGGTTATCGCGCCCTGATCGCGGCGTCGTTCCTGCTGGCCAACGGGCACCAGGTGGTCTACATCGACGACAGCTACGCCCTGAGCGCCCGGGCCGCGGGCCTGGAGCTGGTCACCGCGTCGTGAGCCCGCTCTGGGCGCTGCCGCTGGGGCTCGTCGTCGGGTTGACGCTCGGCGCCCTCGGCGGTGGTGGCGGGATCCTCACGGTCCCGGCGCTGGTCTACCTGCTCGGGCAGGACCCGCGGGACGCGACGACTGGCTCGCTCATCATCGTCGGCGCGTCGGCGCTGGTCGGACTGGTGCCGCACCGGCGGGCGGGCCACATCCGCCCCGGCGCGGGCCTGGTCTTCGGGGCGCTGGGACTCGCGGGGTCCTGGGTGGGGTCCCGGCTCTCCCGCTCGGTGGACCCTGACGTCCTCTCGGTCGCGTTCGCCGTCCTCATGCTGGTGGTCGCGGCTCTCATGGTCCGCAAGCTCCGGGGGAGCGCGACGGCGGTGCCGCCCCACGAGTCGACCGGGCGGATGGACGCCCGCCGGGTGGTGGCGCTCGTGCTGACGGCCAGCGGGATCGGGTTCCTGACGGGCTTCTTCGGGGTGGGGGGCGGCTTCGCCGTCGTCCCGGCGCTCACGCTGGTCCTCGGCTTCCCCATGCGGGCCGCCGTGGGGACGTCACTCGTGGTCATCGCGGTCAACAGCGCAACGGCGCTCGCATCGCGAGCGGCGATGGGAACCGGGCCGCTCGACTGGCCGCTGCTCGCCACCTTCGGCGCCGGGGCGATCGTGGGGAGCCTGCTGGGCGGGCGCTTCTCCGCGGGGGCCAACCCCCGCCACCTGGGACACGCGTTCATCGTGATGCTCGTGGTGATCGCGGCGTACATGCTCGTCCAGAACGTGCCGCGGGTGGGCTGACACCCCGATCGGAGCCGCGGTCGTGGCGCGGCCGCCGCGCCGTGGCCCCGCAGGATACGGCTTGGTAACGCTTTGCCTCAAGGGGGCGACGACGTGCCGCACGAACATGCCCGACGGCTAAGCTAATTGCACCCACGCCGTGGACCGCAGAATGAACTGCGATCCGGCACCACCGTATTGCAGGAGAACATCTGTGAACAAGAAGATTTTCACGGGCGTCATGGCGGCAACCGCCGCGCTCGCCCTTGCCGCGTGCGGCACTGCGCCCGACGACGAGGCCACCACCGCGTCCGGCGAGGCAACGACTGGCGGGGCGACCGAGACGGTCGACTTCCTCGCGTGCATGGTTTCCGACGCCGGCGGATTCGACGACCAGTCCTTCAACCAGGCCGCTGCGGCCGGCCTCGACAGAGCAGTCGCGGAGCTCGGCGTCCAGGATGCCCGGGCACAGTCGTCGGGCAACGAGGACTACGGACCCAACGTGGACACCATGGTGCAGCAGGGCTGCAACCTCGTCTTCGGCGTCGGCTTCCTTCTGGAGGACTCGATCCAGGCAGCGGCCGAGGCGAACGCGGATGTCAACTTCGCCCTCCTCGACTCCGCCTTCTCCGCCCCTGACTTCAGCCCGGTCACCCTCGAGAACGCCAAGCCGATCCTCTTCAACACCGCCGAGGCCTCCTACCTCGCGGGCTACCTTGCTGCCGGCATGACCGAGACCGGCAAGGTCGCCACCTTCGGAGGAATGCAGATCCCGTCGGTCGCGATCTTCATGGACGGCTTCGCCGACGGCGTGGCCAAGTACAACGAGGACAACGGGACGACCGTCCAGCTCCTCGGCTGGGACAAGGCGACCCAGAACGGGTCCTTCACCGGCGACTTCGACAACCAGTCGAACGGCCAGGTCTTCACCGAGCAGTTCATCGCCCAGGGCGCCGACATCGTGATGCCCGTCGCCGGCCCGGTGGGCCTCGGTGCCGCCGCCGCCGCTGAGGCAGCAGGCAACGTGAAGATCATCTGGGTGGACTCCGACGGCTTCGTGACCACCTCGTACGGTCCCATCATCCTGACCTCCGTGATGAAGTTCATGGAAGGGGCCGTGTTCAACACGATCGATGAGGCCGTGCAGGGCAGCTTCACCTCCGACCCCTACGTGGGGACGCTGGAGAACGAGGGAGTCGGCATCGCGCCGTTCCACGACTTCGATTCCGCGGTTCCGCAGGAGCTGAAGGACGCCATTGATGGTCTCAAGACGCAGATCATCGCCGGCGACATCGTGGTCGAGAGCCCGAACGCGCCGTTGTAACACAGATCACAATTGCACCGTGGAACGGTAGCATTGCAGTGGCCCGGCCTCTTCGGCCGGGCCACTGTCACATAGGCCACCGCCCGAGATCGCTCGAACGCAAGGAAGCAAGTGCGATGAAACTGGAACTCCGGGGGATCACGAAGGTATTCGGTCCGCTCGTAGCCAATGACCACATCGACCTGGTGGTGGAGCCGGGCGAGATCCACGCGCTCCTCGGTGAGAACGGCGCAGGCAAGTCGACGCTGATGAATGTGCTCTACGGGCTCTACCAGCCCGATGGTGGGCAGATACTGCTGGACGACAAGGTGGTCACCTTCGCCGGCCCGGGGGACGCGGTCGCCGCCGGCATCGGGATGGTGCACCAGCACTTCATGCTCGTGCCCGTCTTCACGGTGGCGGAGTCCGTGGTGCTCGGGTACGAGCCCACCCGTGCGGCCGGCCTCATCGATTTCGCCAAGGCGAGGGTGCTCGTCAAGGAACTGTCCGACCGCTTCGGTTTCGACATCGACCCCGACGCGCTGATCGAGGACCTCCCGGTGGGCGCCCAGCAACGTGTCGAGATCATCAAGGCACTCTCCCGCGAGGCGAAGGTCCTGATCCTCGACGAGCCCACCGCGGTACTCACTCCCCAGGAGACGGATGAGCTGATCGGCATCATGCGCCAGCTCAAGGAGGCGGGCACGTCGATCGTCTTCATCACGCACAAACTGCGGGAGGTCCGGGCCGTGGCCGACCGCATCACCGTCATCCGGCGCGGCGCAGTGGTGGGCGAGGCCTCCCCGACGTCCACCGAGAAGGACCTCGCCTCCATGATGGTCGGGCGCGCGGTCAGTCTGACGACGCAGAAGGCGCCCGCCCAGCCGGGTGAGGCCACGTTCTCCGTGAAGGACCTGGCAGTGCTGGACTTCGCCGGCAAGGTCGCGGTCGATCGCATCTCGTTCGACGTGCGCCGGGGCGAGATCCTCTCGATCGCCGGCGTCCAGGGCAACGGGCAGACGGAACTCACCGAGGCGATCCTGGGCCTCACCAAGCCGATCTCGGGCTCCATCGTCCTGGACGGCGACGAGCTGGTCGGCGACGCGGTGAAGTCGCGGCTGCATGCCGGCCTGGGGTTCGTCCCGGAGGACCGCTCGACCGACGGCATCATCGCCTCGTTCTCCATCGCGGAGAACCTGATCCTCGACCTTTATGACACCGAGGCGTTCGCACGGGGGCTCGTGATGTCGCCCGCCAAGGTGTTCGCCAACGCCGCCGCCGTGAGCCAGGAGTTCGACATCCGTCTCACCTCGGTCGACGACCCCGTCTCGACCCTCTCGGGTGGTAACCAGCAGAAGGTGGTGCTCGCACGTGAGATGTCGCGCGACCTGCGCCTTCTGGTCGCCTCCCAGCCGACCCGCGGCCTCGACGTCGGGTCCATCGAGTTCGTGCACAACCGGATCATCGCCGAGCGCGACAAGGGAACGCCCTGCATCATCGTGTCCACGGAACTCGACGAGGTGCTGAACCTCGCCGACCGGATCGCGGTGATGTACCGGGGCAGGATCGTCGGCGTCGTACCCGGTGACACCCCGCGTGACGTGCTGGGTCTGATGATGGCCGGCGTCCCGCTGGACGAGGCGCAGACGCAGGCCGCCGAGCACCAAACCCTGCTCTCGCAGTTCGACGCGGACGCCGACGGCGTGGTCGACGCCACGTACGACCTCGACCGGGACGGCCAGATTGACCCTCAGTGGCTGACGGCTGACAAGCCGGACGAGGAGGACGTGCGATGAGCGATCCCACCACCAAGGGCCCGGCGGCCGGCTCCGAGAAGGAGACGCGCACGACGTCGTTGGCTCGCGACATCCTGTCCGGGAGCTGGCTGGTCTCGCTGCTCGCCATCGTGATCGCGCTGCTGATCGGCGCGATCCTCATCGCATTCTCGGACCCGCGAGTCCAGGAGACCGCCTCCTATGTGTTCGCGCGTCCCGGGGACTTCTTCTCCGCCGTGTGGGACAAGGTGTCCGCGGCCTACGCCGCCCTCTTCCGCGGCGCCATCTTCGACTGGAAGGCCAACACGCCGGCGCGCGCCATCCGGCCGCTCACGGAGTCCCTGGTGTTCGCGACCCCCCTCATCCTGGCGGGTCTGGCCGTGGCCGTGCCCTTCCGGGCCGGCATGTTCAACATCGGCGCCCAGGGCCAGGTCATCTTCGGCGCGATGTTCGCGGGCTACATCGGCTACGCGATGCACCTGCCCCCCGTCGTCCACCTGCTGTTCGCGCTGGTCTGCGGCATCCTCGCCGGCGCCTTCTACGGCGGCATCGCCGGTTACCTCAAGGCGAAGACCGGGGCGAACGAGGTCATCACGACCATCATGCTCAACAACATCGCCGGGTACCTGATCGCGTACCTGCTGAAACAGAAGTGGTTCACCACCACGGACTCGCCGCTGCCGCAGTCGCCACCCATCAACTCCGGTACCGCGGGGCTGCCGTTGTTGCTCAACCCCCCGTTCCGCCTGCACTTCGGATTCGTCATCGCGATCCTCGCCTGCATCTTCGTGTGGTGGCTGATGGAGCGTTCCACCCTCGGCTTCGAATTCCGCGCCGCCGGGGCGAACCCGAGCGCGGCACGGACCGCCGGCATCTCGGTGACCAGGGTGACGGTCCTCGTCATGGTTGTCGCCGGTGGCCTCGCGGGGCTGGCCGGCGCCAACCAGGTGCTCGGCACCGAGGCGAAGCTCACCGGCGGTATCGCGGGCAGCCTGGGCTTCGACGCCATCACGGTCGCGCTGCTCGGGCGCTCGCGCCCACTCGGGACGTTCCTCTCCGGGTTGCTCTTCGGAGCGCTCAAGGCCGGCGGCTACGTCATGCAGTCCCAGACGAACACGCCCATCGACATCGTGCTCGTGGTCCAGTCGATCATCGTGCTGCTGGTGGCCGCGCCACCCCTGGTGCGCTCGATCTTCCGGTTGCCAACGCCGACGCCCAAACTTGGCCGCACGCGCACCATCGTTGCCAAGGAGGTGGCGGCATGAGTGTCATGACGCAGACGGCCATGACGAGGGACGTCGTCGAGAAGCCGATCGAGTGGAAGATGCCGATCATGTACGGCGTCCTCGCCGTGATCGGCGTGGGGCTCTACGCGATCGCGATGCCGGGCGGGACTCACACCACCTTCCAGCTCGCGAAGGGGGCGTCGTGGTTCACGATCCCGAACTTCGCGCTGCCGTCCAAGGCCTCGGGCATCGCCATCGCACTGACCCTCGTGGCGCTCGCGGCCTACGCGGCGTGGACCACGAGCCGCCGCGTGAAGGTGGGCGTCTGGCTGCCCGTCAGCTTCGGGATCCTCTTCGTGTTCGGCTTCCTCATGTACGCGGGTGCCGGCAACGCCGGCGTCATCCCGCTCACGACCCTCCTCGCGGGTGGCCTCGCCCTGAGCGTCCCGCTGATCTTCGGCGCCATGTGCGGACTCGTGGGCGAGCGGTCTGGCATCGTCAACATCGCCATCGAGGGCCAACTGCTGCTCGGCGCCTTCTTCGCGGCCGTCGCGGCATCGCTGGCTCAGAACGCCTACGTCGGGCTGATCGCCGCACCGATCGCCGGCGCGCTCCTCGGCGCGCTCCTCGTGTGGTTCGCGGTGATGTACTGGGTGGACCAGATCATCATCGGGGTGGTCCTCAACGTCCTCGTGGTGGGCCTTACCAACTTCCTGTACTCCACCGTCCTCACCCAGAATGCGGCAACGTGGAACGCGCGCCAGCGGCTCCCGAACATCCGCATCCCGGTGCTCGCGGAGATCCCGGTCATCGGACCCGTGCTGTTCGACCAGACAATCCTGGTGTACCTGATGTACGCCGTGGTGATCCTGCTGAACGTCTTCGTGTTCCGCTCCCGATGGGGTCTGCGGATGCGCGCGGTCGGCGAGCACCCGAAGGCCGCGGACACGGTCGGCATCAAGGTGAACCGGACCCGCGTCATCAACACGATCTTCGCCGGCGCCATCGCCGGCCTCGGCGGGGCCTTCTTCACGGTGGGCACCGGGCTCGCGTTCGGCAAGGAGATGTCCGCCGGGCAGGGCTTCATCGCACTGGCGGCCATGATCCTCGGCAAGTGGAACCCGTACGGCGCGCTCGGGGCGGCGCTCCTGTTCGGCTTCTCGAAGAATCTCGGGAACCTGCTGTCCTCGATCGGCACCACGGTTCCGTCCGAGGTCCTGCTGATGCTGCCGTACGTGATCACCATCCTGGCCGTCGCTGGGTTCGTGGGCAAGGTCCGTGCGCCCGCCGCCGAGAACATCCCGTACAAGAAGTAGGGAGTCCCCATGGCCGAGGATCCGATCTGGCGGACGCTCCGTGAGGAGGCGGTCGCCGTCATGGGGCGGGCCTACGCGCCGTACTCCCACTTCCGGGTGGGCGCGGCGGCTGTGGTGGACGACGGCCGCATCGTCACCGGCTGCAACGTGGAGAACGCCGCCTACGGCGTCACGCTCTGCGCCGAGTGCGGGGTTGTCTCCGCGCTCGCCAGCTCGGGCGGTGGCCGTCTGACACACTTCGTGTGCGTCGGTGGCAAGGGCGGCCTTGTCATGCCGTGCGGCCGTTGCCGGCAGCTGCTGTGGGAGCACGGCGGCGCTTCCCTCCTGGTCGCCACCCCGCGCGGGATCAGAACCATGAGCGACGTCCTCCCGGACGCCTTCGATTCCGAGGACCTGAGAGAGGCCGAACAGTGACCGAACCATTCGATGCGGTCGACGTCATCCGCGCCAAGCGGGATCGCGAGGTCCTGGGCAACGAGCAGATCGACTGGGTGATCGACGCCTACACCCGCGGCGTGGTCGCCGACGAGCAGATGT
>Ga0209539_1000616_pt1 | contig 20019 bp, 14 predicted proteins | sample BarGraNGADG00312_2_FD_184499 | JGI IMG/M metagenome (GOLD analysis project Ga0209539, IMG submission 184499) | Arctic peat soil microbial communities from Barrow, Alaska - Barrow Graham LP Ref core NGADG0011-312 (SPAdes) (version 2) | ecosystem: Environmental > Terrestrial > Soil > Wetlands >... | reverse complement strand
CGCCCCGGAACGCGGCGACCGCTTCGCCGACCATCCGGATGTACAGGTCGAAACCGACGCCGGCGATGTGCCCCGACTGCTCGCCGCCGAGGAGGTTGCCGGCGCCGCGGATCTCCAGGTCCTTCAGGGCGATCTGGGTGCCGGAACCGAGATCAGTGTGCGCCGCGATCGTCGAGAGCCGGTCGTGCGCGGTCTCGGTCAGCGGACGCTCCGGCGGGTAGAGGAAGTACGAATAGGCGCGGTCCCGGCCGCGGCCGACCCGGCCGCGCAGCTGGTGCAGCTGGGAGAGCCCGAGCAGGTCCGCGCGTTCGAGGATCAGCGTGTTGGCGTTCGAGATGTCCAGGCCGGTCTCGATGATCGTGGTGCACACCAGGACGTCGGAGCGCTTCTCCCAGAAGTCGACGATCACCCGCTCGAGCTCGCGCTCATGCATCTTTCCGTGCCCGACGACGATGCGGGCCTCGGGCACGAGCTCGGCCAGCCGGCTCGCCGCGCGGTCGATCGTCTCGACCCGGTTGTGCACGTAGAACACCTGGCCCTCGCGGAGCAGCTCCCGCCGGATCGCGGCGGTGATCTGCTTCTCGTCGTAGGCGCCGACGAAGGTGAGCACCGGGTGGCGCTCCTCGGGCGGGGTGGCCAGGGTGGACATCTCGCGGATCCCGGTGATCGCCATCTCGAGCGTCCGCGGGATCGGGGTGGCGCTCATCGCCAGCACGTCCACGTTCGTGCGCAGCTGCTTGAGCGTCTCCTTGTGCTCGACGCCGAACCGCTGCTCCTCGTCGATCACGACGAGACCGAGGTCCTTGAAGTGGACCTCGCCGGTGATCAGGCGGTGCGTGCCGATGACGATGTCGACGGTACCGTCCGCAATGCCCGCCTTGACCGCGCGCGCCTCCGCGTCGGTCTGGAACCGGGACAGCGCCCGAACGGTCACCGGGAACGGGGCGTACCGCTCGGTGAACGTCTCGAGGTGCTGCTGGACCAGGAGCGTCGTCGGCACCAGGATCGCTACCTGCTTGCCGTCCTGGACCGCCTTGAACGCGGCGCGAACCGCGATCTCGGTCTTGCCGTAGCCGACGTCGCCGCAGACCAGCCGGTCCATCGGCACGGTCTTCTCCATGTCCGCCTTGACCTCGTCGATCGTGACGAGCTGGTCCGGCGTCTCGACGTACGCGAAGGCGTCCTCGAGCTCGCGTTGCCAGGGCGTGTCCGGACTGAAGGCGTGACCCGAGGTCGCCATCCGCGCGGCGTACAACCGGATCAGCTCACCGGCGATCTCGCGCACCGCCTTGCGGGCCCGGCCCTTCGTCTTCTGCCAGTCGGCGCCACCGAGCCGGTGCAGGGACGGCGCCTCGCCACCGGTGTACCTGGTGACCTGGTCCAGCTGGTCGGTCGGGACGTACAGACGGTCACCCGGCTGGCCCTTCTTGGACGGCGCGTACTCGATGACGAGGTACTCCCGGGTGGCCGCGCCCGCGCCGGTGCCGATGGTGCGCTCGACGAGCTCGACGAACCGGCCGACGCCGTGCTGCTCGTGCACGACGAAGTCACCGGCGCGCAGCTGCAGCGGGTCGACGACGTTGCGACGCCTGGACGGCATCCGGCGCATGTCCCGGGTGCTCGTCCCGGGCCGCCCGGTCAGGTCGGTCTCGGAGAAGACGGCCAGCTTGAGGTCAGTGGCGACGAACCCGGGCCAGCCCGGTCCGGGCACCACGACGACGACGCCGGGCTCGGGTGGCTGCTCGAGTCGCGACTCGAGCCGGGCGGACACGTCCGCACCGCCGAGCTGTTCGACCATTCGCTGCGCCGGTCCGTGCCCCTCGGTGGTGAGCACCAGGCGCCAGCCGTCCCGCTGCAACGTGCGAAGGTCCTCGAGGGCGCGGGTGAGGTCACCGCGATACCCGTCGACCTCCCGAGCCGCGACGACCAGGCTCGGCCCGGCGTCATCGGGGCCGGCGGGCCCGACCAGTCCGGCCGCGCCGTCACCATCGGGGCTCGCCGGGTCCAGCCCGAACGGGCTGAGCGACCACCAGCCCAGGCCGAGTCGCAGCGCCAACGCGCGAGTGTCCGGCAGTGTGGCGAACGAGGCCGCGCTGAGGTCGATCGGCGCGCTCCCGCCGGCGGCGGCGCTGGTCCAGGCCGCGGCCAGGAACTCCTCGGTGGTCGCGATCAGGTCGTGGGCCCGGCGTCGGACCCGCTCCGGCTCCATCACGACCAGCAGGGACCGGGCTGGCACCAGACCGAGGAGCGGCTGCATCTTCTCGACGAGCACCGGGGCGAGCGACTCCATGCCCTCGACGGCGATGCCGGCCGCGAGCCTGTCGAGCATGTCGGTCGCGCCCGGGAGCATCGGGATCAGCGCGCGGGCGCGAGTCCGGACGTCGTCGCTGAGCAGGATCTCCCGGCACGGCGGTGCCCACAGGCCGTTCGTCGATACCTCGAGACTGCGCTGGTCGGCGACCGCAAACCACCGGATCTCCTCGACCGTCTCGCCCCAGAACTCGATCCGGAGCGGGTGGTCCTCAGTCGGCGGGAAGACGTCGAGGATCCCGCCGCGCACGGCGAACTCGCCACGCTTCTCGACCATGTCCACGCGCGCGTACGCCGCGCCGACCAGCCGGTCGGCGAGATCCGAGAGGTCGGCCCGGTCCCCGACCGCGAGCGCGACGGGCTCGAGCTCGCCGAGGCCGGCGACGACGGGCTGCAGCAGCGCGCGCACCGGCAGGACGAGGACCCGGATCTCTCCGGTCATGCCGGCGTCGTCGGTCGGGTGCGCGAGCCGGCGGAACACCGCGAGCCGCCGGGCGACCGTGTCGCTGCGCGGGGACAGCCGCTCGTGCGGGAGCGTCTCCCAGGACGGCAGGACCGCGACCGAGTTGTCGGGCAGATAGCAGCGCAGCGCGGCGGCGAGCTCGTCCGCGTCGCGCCCGGTCGCGGTCACGACGACGAGCGGGCGGCGCGCGGACAGCGCCGCGAGCAGCGGCGGACGCACACCCGCGGGACCGACCACGTCGACCTCGCCACCCGCACGCACGAGCTCGACGGCCCGCGCCGCGGCCGGGTCGGCGAGCAGCGCCGGCAGGAGTCCGATGAGGTCCATGGTGTCCTTCGGGCGGTGACGGCAGCACGAGAGCCCCGAATCCATGAGGACCCGGGGTGCGTCAGTGATTCTACGAGAGCGGCCGGACGGTGGGATCGACCGGGCGGACGCTCTCGTCGCGCCCCGTGACCCGGATGTCGCTAGCCTGCGAGGCGGAGCAGGTCGACCACGGAGGCAGGACCATGCAGATCGTCGTCGTTGGAGCCGGGATCGTGGGGCTCGCCGTGGCCGCCCGCCTCGCCGAGCGCGGGGATCGCGTCACGGTGCTCGACAAAGAGCCCGGGGTCGCGCGTCACCAGACCGGCCGCAACTCGGGCGTCATCCACTCGGGTCTGTACTACGCACCGGGAAGCCTCAAGGCGCTCATGAGCATCGCAGGCGCGCGCAGCATGACCGCGTATGCAGACGCGCACGGCATCGAGGTGCGCACCCCGGGCAAGCTCGTGGTCGCCACGTCGCAGGCGCAGGTGCCTGCCCTCGAACGGCTCGCCGAGCGCGGGCGCGCCAACGGTGTCACGGTGCAGGTCGTCGATCCTGCCGAGGCCCGCGAGCACGAGCCGCACGTGCGCTGCGTGCGCGCGTTGTGGGTCCCGCGCACCGGGACGGTCGACTACGCCGCGATCTGCCGGGCGCTCGCGGACGACGTGGTCGCCGCGGGCGGTGAGGTCCGGACGGAGACCGCCTTCGTCGGTGCGCGCGAGCGAGCCGATGGCCTGCGCATACGGGTCGAGGGCACGGTCGGACGCGAGGAGCTCGCGGCCGACCGGCTCGTCGCGTGCGCGGGCCTGCAGTCCGACCGGGTCGCCCGGTCGTGCGGTCTGGACCCGGCCGCGCGGATCATCCCGTTCCGCGGCGAGTACTTCGGGCTGATACCGCAGGCCCGTGCGCTGGTCAACGGCCTGATCTACCCGATCCCCGACCCGCGCTTCCCGTTCCTGGGCATGCACCTCACGCGCATGGTCAACGGGTCGGTGCTCGCCGGTCCGAACGCCGTGCTGGCGCTCGCGCGCGAGGGATACCGCAAGCGTGACGTGGACGCTCGCGATGTCCTCGACGAGCTCAGCTGGCCCGGGCTGTGGCGCATGGGCGCGCGCAACGTCGTCCCGGGCGCGGGCGAGATGGTCCGGTCGGCGTCGAAGCGACTGTTCGCGCACCGCGTCGCCGCGCTCGTCCCCGAGCTCGGCGTCCATGACCTCGTGCCGGCAGCAGCGGGAGTGCGGGCACAGGCGATCGCCCGCAACGGCGAGCCGGTCGACGACTTCCTCGTGCAGCGCGCGCCGCGACAGGTGCACGTCCTCAACGCACCGTCGCCCGCGGCCACGTGCGCGCTCGAGATCGCCACGCACGTCGTCGAGCTGCTCGACGCCGCCTGATATGCCGACCGTGGGAGTCCGGGCGGCGGCCACGCTCGTGGCCGGACTCGGCGTGCTGACGTCGGGGTGCACCGCGGGCCACGCGCCCGACGGGGCCGGGCCGGAGTCGTCAGCCGCCGTGGCCACGTCGCGGGCCGGGACCCGGGGCATCCGGATGGCACGTCCCCGGGCAATGCGTCGTCCAGCGCGGCGTCGTCCAGCAGTGCCGGATCGGCGGACGAAGGGCCACCCGTCCAGTCGACCCCCGGACCCCTCGCTGCCCGCGCTCCCGCCGTCCCCCACCTCGCTGCGCCGCTGCCTGCCACCGCTTCGGCGCGGGGCTCACTAGTGACCGGGTTCGCCGTCGCGATCGTGGCTGTACCAGCCGGCGCGACCGTCCTGTCGAGCTCGGTGGCCTCCGACGGCAATCGCCTGCAGGTCGGGCTCGAGGCCAGCACGGCCGGCGTGCTCCAGCACTACGTGCAGGCGATGACCGCGGCGGGCTTCGCCGCGCGCGGCTCCCCGGCGGGTGCCGGCGCGAGCGCCATGGCGTTCGTGTGAGGCGGCGACGGCCTCGTCCTGACGGTGCGGGAGCGCATGGGTGGAGGTACGGAGCTCACCGTGGCGGGCACGCTCGTGGCTCAGGGCTGACCTGACTGCGGCGGCTCCTCGGGGACGGCAGCTTCTGCGGCGGCGGCCTGCGCGGTGAGAGCGGCGCCCCCGAGTGCCACGGACCTGTGGTCCGGCTCGTCGATCCCCACGCCGCTACCGCGGCTCCACGGTCGTGGGCCCGGGTCGCTCGGTGCGCTCGAGGACGAACCGTCTCAGCTCGGCGTCGTCCTCGACGTCGACGAACGTCCGGCCGGCCGGTGGCGCGCCGACCGGGCGTTCGCCGGGCGGCCGCCCGCTGGGTTCCGCCCCGCTGAGCTCGTCGTACACGCCGACATACGCGGCGGACTGCGGCTTCCAGTCGAGCTCGTCGACGACCCGGCGGCGCGCCCGCAGGGCCAGGTCGAGGCGGAGCGCGTCGTCGTCCAGCAGCCGTTCGACGGCGTCCGCGAACGCCGCGATGTCACCCGAGGGCACGTACAGCACGGTGTCATCCCCGGACACACGCGTCTCGACCAGGTCGAACGCGACGGACGGCACGGCGTAGGCCATGTACTCCATCGTCTTGTTCATGGTCGACAGATCGTTCAGCGGAGTCTTGAGGTCCGGGCTCAGGCCGATGTCGGCGGCACTGAGGTAGTCGGCGATCATCGCCTTGTCCGCGCGACCGGTGAACTCGACGTACGGGTCCAGCCCGAGCGCGGTGCACTCGCGGCGCAGGTCCTCGTAGCAGTCCCCGAACCCGAGCAACGCGACGCGGACGCCGGACCGCCCGCGTCGGTGGACAAGCTCGTCCATGACCGCGAGGATCGACTCGACGCCGTCCTGCGGTCCCATGATGCCGAGGTACACGAGCAGCGAACGGGCACCCGCACGCACCGACGAGGGTGGGTACACGGGGCGCATCTGGCTCGTGTCGGGCCCGCTGCGCACGACCGTCACGTCCTGCGGTCGACGCCGACCGCGCGTCATCGCGATCCGCCGGTAGGACTCGTTGGTCGAGATGACGCGGTGGGCGCTCTGGAGCGTCATCCGCTCGAGCCATCGCAGGCCCGCGTACTGGGCGCGCGCGCCCGCAGCCGCGGGAACCCCGAAGCGCGAGACGAACAGCTCGGGGTTGAGGTCGTGGTGGTCGAACACGAACCGCACGCCCCGCAGCCGCCACAGCCGCGCGAGCAGCCAGTAGGTGTCGGGCGGGTTGCAGGCCTGGATGATGTCGAACCCGCGCTCACGATGCGCCACGACCGAGAGCCAGGCGGTCCGCAGCCACGAGTAGACGAACTCCACGACGAACCCGGCGAGCCCCTCGGCCTCCGGGGCGGGTCGGTACTTGTAGATCGCGACCCGGTCGAGGAGCTGACGCCCGGGGTCACCCGGGCCCTTCGGGCAGATGACCGTGACCTGGTACCCGGCGGCAGTCAGGGCCTGGCATTCGAGCCACACCCGACGGTCCAGCGGGACCGGCAGGTTCTGCACGATGATCAGGACGCGCGTCGGACTCATCGGCGGACCCCCTCCGCAATCCCGGCCACCTGCTCGGCCGCTCGTTCCCAGGTGAAGTGCGCGCGCCGAGCCGGCACAGCCGCGGCGCACGCGGCGTACAGCGCGTCGTCGGCGAGAGTGTCGACGATCAGGTCCGCGAGCTCGTCGGGCGACTCGCTCGTGACGAGCCGCCCCCCGCTGGCCCGGTCGATGATCTCGGGCATCGCGCACACGTCCCGCCCGATGCACGGCAGCCCTCGCACGAGCGCCTCGGCGAACGCGATCCCGAAGCCCTCGAACCGCGACGGCATCACGAACAGGTCGTGACTGTCGAGGAGTGCCGCGATCTCCCCCACCGGCCGGAGACCGAGGAACGTCACGCCGTCGGGGACCTCACCCCGCAGCGGCCACGTCCGGGGTCCTGCGATGGTCAGGGCGATCGAGCTGCCGAGCTCACGGCGCAGACGGGTGAACGCAGCGACGACCTGCGAGCCCCCTTTGGTGTCGAAGTCGCGGCCCACCAGGAGCAGCCGCCGGGTGGCGCCACGACGACGCTCGGGGACGACGACGTCGGTCGCGGGCAACGGCGTGTTGATCCCCGGGTTGACGACGTGGACCCGCGCCTCCGGGACGCCGTGCGCGACCAGGCTGCGCGCCATCCACGCGCTCATGGGGAGCAGTCCGGCCGCGTGCTCGTAGCCGCGCTCCTGCCGACGGCGCTGGCTCTCGATCCGGCGCCGCCCGAACGCGCGGAAGTGGGGCACACCCTCCGGGCCGAAGTGCTCGAGCAGCAACGCGAAGCTGACGTCCTGGAGCACGAGGTACGGCGTGTCGAGCGTCGCGAGGTCCTGGATCTCGAGCACGACGTCGGGGCGCGCGCGGCGCACCCGAGCCCGCACGTCCGCCTGGACGAGCTCATGGGTCACGGCGCTGCTCCGCCACGTCGACACCCAGCCGTTGGCGGTCCGGCGCGCACCGGCGATCTTGAGCGCCGCACCCAGCGGGCGCGGCAGCTCGGAGCCGACGTCAACCACGCTGAGCCTGCGGTCGAGCGCCGTCCGCAGGCGCCAGGGCGTCCCCGACCAGGTGCTCTCGCGCGTCTCGTTCCAGTGGCACGCGAAACCGAGACGCAGGGTCACCGGAGCACCATTGCCTTCCGCAGCGCGGTTGTGACGTTCGGACACTATCCCGACACGCCGGACGCGCGGTACCCACCGTCGGGTGGATATCGCGCGTCCGGATCAGCATCCCGCGCGGGGCGGCCTCAGCTCAGAGCGTCAGTCCGGCGCCCGTGTCGGCCCAGTCGTTGCCCGACTCCGTGATCGGGACACTGACGTCGGCAGACCCGTACTTCGCACCGCGGCCAAACTTGTTGTTGGTGATGGTGATGTTCTTCACGATGTACTGGCCGTTGTTGCCGTCGACGCAAAAGAGCGTGTAGTTCCCGCCGTCGAGCCAGTTGCTGTCGATCGTGACCGGCCCATCTGTGCTAGGACCGAAGTCGGGTGCGAGGAACAGGGCGGAGTTGGCTGTCGGCGCGCTCGAGACATCGATCACGTTGTGCTGAACGACGAGGTTGCGAATACCGTCCTGCATCTGGCCGCCGTCCGAGTGCGCACCTGCCGCCGGGATCAGGTCGTGGATCCAGCTGTCTTGCAGGGTCACGTTGCTTCCCAACTTGACACCGTCGCCGTACGTGGAGTGGATATTCACACGCACGGCCTTCCAGTCGCTGTACGCAATGGCGTTCTCAAAACCGTAGATCTCACTGTCATAGATCGTCAGGTTGCCGGAGCGCACATCGATCCCGTTGGAGTCGGTGCCGTGGATTCGGGAGTTCTTGATCACGACCCCGGGAGCGTCCACCGTCACGGCTCCGGAGATGTCGAGGCCGCTGATCACCTGGTTCGCGGTCGTGATGTCGAGCGACCCGGAGGGGGTCAGGGTGACACCCGCAGGCACGCCGGTGTTGGACGCACCGGGCTTGCTGGTCGACACCGGCGTGCTGCCGACCGCCGTCGCCGTGGAACTGGACGTTCGGGTGGGAGTCGGCGTCGGCGTCACGGTCCGGGTGGGAGTCGGCGCCGCGGTCCGGGTCGGGGTCGGGGTCGCGGTTGGGGTCGCCGTAGACGTCGCCGTCGCCATAGGAGTCGAAGTCGGCGTTCGCGTCGCGGTCACCGTCGGCGCGGGCGCAGGGGCGACAGCCGACGCCGGAGCGACCGCGACAGCGACGAAGTTCCACTGGTGGTTGGTCGGCGCCGAAGTACCGATGGTCACGGTGCCTGCGTTGCTCGTGCCCGCGAGCCGTTGCGTCCACATGGCGTCGTCCAACGAGGACAAGTAGTGCCGGATGGACTGTTGGCGCGGGAGAAGTGTCCGCACCGTGGCGCGGTCCCAGTCATTGCCGACCCCGAACGCGATCGACCCCGCGGGGAGCGTGAGCGGCGCACGCGCAGCGCCCGATCGAGCAGACGCAGCGGCGGAGGTGCCGATGACGCCTCCCCTGACGGCGATGAGAGCCGTGGTCCCCTGGTAGCCACCCTTCGTCAGGGTGGCCCGCGGCGCGCAGCTCGAGATGCCCGCCGGCGCGTTCGCGCTCCATGCCTCGGACACACCGAGACTGGCGTTGGCTCGCTTGACGGGGGTCCAGGCGAGCCCGCAGCCGGTCACCGAACTGACCGACTGGCCACCTGTGGTCGGACCGTCGCTTGCGACCAGCAGCACAAGCGTCACGGAACCCCCCCGCGCCGTGACGGGCGCGGCCTCTAGGGCACTCGCCGGGGCGGTCTGCACCGACGTGCTGGATGCGATGACCGCGACCGTCGAAGCGGTCACCCTGCTCGCGGCATCGGATCCAGTCAGAACCGCACCCATCAGTGCGGCCGCAGCGACGGGCGCGGCAACGCGTCTCATGCGACCGCGCAGTCGGGATCGGGTATTCATCCGGCTCTCCTCACTGGCGACGAGCCGCTGTGTGCGGGTGCACCGCAGCGACTCGCACGGCGTGCGGTTCGTCACTCGTTGGGACGAGACTAGCCTCGCGCTTTCATGCTGGGCTGGTGCGGGTCCGTGTCGGTGAACTGAAAAGTGCCCCTGAACTGGGATGATATGGGTTCTTGAGGACCATGTCAGACCAATTCGAGGAGCACCTCCTAGGTGAAGCAGACTACCGGGTTCTATCCGCGGCTGGGCGTCGACACGACCACCTCGGGGGCCGTCGCCCAGGCCGGCGGGGTGCTGCTGACCGAGACGGTCGCGGTGACCGGGATCGGGCGCGAGCTCTCGGCGGCGTTGGCCCCGTGGCGCAAGGCGTCGGCGATCCACGACCCGGCCAAGGTCATCAGGCTCTTCACAATCGAGGGTGTAGTTGGGGTCTGAAGCCGCCGGTCTCCAGGAGGGATCTGGCGATGTAGTGGGTGAGGTTGCGGAACCCGAGGGCGGAGCCGCGTAGGTGTTCGAGGCGCCCGTTGATCGCCTCCGTGGGTCCGTTGCTGGTGCCGGGGCGCTCGAAGTAGGCCAGGACGTCGACGGCGCGCTTCTTCAGCGTGCGCCCGAGGGTGATGACCTCCGTCAAGGCTCCCGGAACGCCGCTGCTGACCGAGTCGATCAGCTGGCGCATGAGTTCCCGAGCGCGGGCCCGGTCGGGTTCGCGGTAGGCGGCGATCATGCGTTGGTAGATGCCCCAGGTCGCTTCGACCTCGACGTGCTCGTCGCCGGCGAACAGGCTCTCGAGTCGTTGCTGCTGTCAACGCCGAGCGAATCCTGACCCCCTATTGCCGATTGAACTTTGACCCCCCTGGCGTGTTTTCGATGGCTAATTGATGGTTCTGGGTGCCGCGGGTGGCGGTCCGGTGCGGTGCGCTCGGGTGCGGTAGGAGTCCCCGTCCAGTGGGATGACGTGGGCGTGATGGACGAGCCGGTCGATCGTCGCGGCGGCCACGACGTCGTCGCCGAGGGTCTCGCCCCACCGGGAGAACGCGAGGTTCGACGTCACGATCACCGACCCGGTCTCATACCTCGAGGCGATGAGTTGGAAGAACAATGCGGCCGAGGCCGCGTCGAACGGCAAGTAGCCGACCTCATCGATCTATGCGGATATCCGCATAGATCGACGACATCGGGCTTCTCCCGGTAGCCCAGGACGCGGCCGAGGGCCTCTACCGGCTCATCGACGCCGCCTATGAGAAACGCTCCGTAGCGATCTCCTCCAACCTCCACCCGGCCGCGTTCGACGAGCTCATGCCCAAGACCCTCGCGACGGCGACCGTGGACCGGCTGCTGCACCACGCCCACGTCTGCCAGACCACCGGGGAGTCCGTGCGCCAGGCCCAGGCCCTCGCCGGCCAGGGGGTGAGCCCGTTGAGCTGAGCACCCAGGCCGGTGATGGTCAGCACTGGGCAGATCCCATGGCCATCACCGGGCAGTTCTCGTGACCGTCACCGGGCAGGTTTCACGACCACCACTGGGCAGAAACCCATAGCCCTTGACAGTCCGGCAACGGCGTCGTTGCCATGGGTGTCGTTGTCCGAAAGGAACGCATGTACTACATCTCGAAAGAGCGAGGTGAGCGGGTCCCGGCCATCGGCAGTTGACCCTGCGCCGAGGGAGCTGCGCCGCGCCGCGGCGAGTCGATGCGTCCGTGCTATGGACACAGTGTCGGGTACGCGCTGTACGTGGCTCTGGTGCGCGGGCAAGCCGAGCACATCCGCGCGGCATATCGAGCGTCCCACCAGCAGGACTGACCTCCGCGCACTGGCACCACCGGTTGCCGAATGCGTCGCCCTGGTGCGGAGCAGACGGTGGCCCCGCCGTCCCCCTCTGCGATTGCGGTGTGATAGCCGTCCGTAGGTAGGGGCGGCCTGGGACAGCGGATGAAGCTCGGGGCCACGGTAAGGGACTCATCGGACTTTCGGTAGGGGGTGGTGGTCGAGTCCGCCTGCGACCAGGAGCATCCTGAGTCGGTAGTTGTCGCGGTTGCGGTAGCCGCGGCGATGCGGCGGTGCAGCTCGATGATCCCGTTGGCCTCGGTGCCGCCGTTGGTGGACCGTTCGGTGGTGAAGTAGCCCAGGTAGGTGGTCTTCCACTGCCGCAGGGTGCGCCCGAGCCTGGCGATCTCGCCGATCGGGCAGGACGCGAACGTGGCCACGACCTTCTCGGCGATCTTCTTCCCGGTGGCCAGGTCGGGCGTGGCGTAGGCGGTGCGGACCTGCTGGTAGCACTGCCAGGCGAGCAGGACCTCGTCGTTGGGGTCGCCGCGGCCCAGGCAGTCGATGAGCCGGTCCCACTGCTTGTCGGTCAGGTGGTGCGCGCCGGCGCGCAGGATGTTGCGGATCCGGTAGAGCGGGTCACCGGCGTGGCCGCGGTGGCCCAGGGTGTCCTGCTGGACGCGACGACGGACCTCGTCGTGGGCTTGCCCAGCGAGCCCACGACGTGGAACGCGTCCAGCACGGGCGTGGCCTCCCCGAGCTCGTCGCGCAGGGCGTTGGCGTAGCCGCGGAATGGGTCCAGGGTGGCGACCTGGACGCCGTCACGAAACTTGGTGCTGCGGTCCGTCAGCCAGGCCGCGAACACAGTGCCCGTACGGCCGGGCACCAGATCCAGCAGCCGGGCGTGCGCCTTCCCGTCGGCGTCGCGGGTCAGGTCGACCATCCCGGTCAGCGTCGTCGGACCCTTCGCGGCGACCTTGTGCGGGGTGTGGTGCCACACGTGCTCATCGACCCCGAGCGTCGCGACGCCCGCCAGGCGGGACTCGTCGGCGGCGAGGTCGACGAGCCGCGGCTGGACCGCCCGCCACAGCGTCTTCCAGGTGGTCCCCAGTCGGCGGGCCAGGCGCTGGATCGTGGCGTGCTCATGGCGCAACTGCCCGATTGCCCAGCTCACCGTCCTGCACGTCAGCGACCCGCGGGGAGCCACGAGCGCCGGGTGCTGCTCGACGAACACCCCGACCGGACACCCCGGATCGGGGCATCGCCACGTGCGCTGGCGCCACCGGACCACCACCGGCACGGATCCGGGCACGTCATGCAGCCAGCGCACCCGCCGCCCGCGGCCGACCGCGACGACCCCGCACGCCGGGCAGCCCATCAGCTGCCACGGCGTCGAAACCGTCACGGTCATGCCGGTCGGGCCGCGCTCGACGTGCTCGACGTGGACACCGTCCAGGCCGAACAGGACATCACAGCGAGCGCAAGGGTCAGTGGTGGGTGCGCCGACGCACCCCGTAGCGTTGGACAACGTCGAGGTCCTCGAACAGATCAGGAGACTGTCGCCTCTGATCCTCGGGGACCCCGACCCCATCACCACCGAACCTGGCTCACCGGCGCGCCCCTACCGGATGTCCGAAGAGCCCGATAAGGGCAGCGGTCCAGAGACCGAGCACTTCCGGGCCCAGCTCGCCGGCTCTACGCACCGCCCGATCACACCGCAATCGCAGAGGGGCACGAGGCCCCCCGAGACCCCGTGGTCCCCTTGGAGCGCGGGCATCGCCGCGGGTCGATGTCGTTGACCAGTGGCGAGACGACGACGGCGCGCCCGGCGACGGTCGTCGCGTGGTCAGCCTTGGTGACCGGCGGGAGCTGCCCGGGTGGCCGGACGCCGATCCACAACGAGCCCTGGACCGGTTGTCCGATGCTGTCCGAGACGAGGATCTTGACTTCCTTGCGGCCCGTGGAGGTGCCGGCGTCCTGGAACGTCACCGTGCCGTCCGGGCTGAAGCGCACCTCGTCACCGGGCGTGGTTGCCGCTGCCCCGACGAGCAGCAGGTCGTCTCCGTCGGGGTCGAGCCAGTCGCTGAGGACGTTGACCGATGCCGACTTCCCCTCCTCGAGCACGACGTCGGTCTCCCGCAGCGGCGCCGGCGGGTTGTTGACGTTCAGGGCGTGGACCTGGAGTGTGACGGTCGCGGTGGCGGTGCCGCCTCGGCCGTCATCGGCTTGATAGGCGTAGGTCGACGTACCGGTGGCGTCGGGTTTCACGACCACCTGCTGCGCGACTCCGCCGTAGATGCTCTGCACCGTGCCGATCGATGGGTTCGGGCCGACCAGCGCGGCCGTGAGGACGTCGCCGTCCGGGTCACTGTCGTTGTTGAGGATCGGCAGGATCGTGGTGCGGCCAGGGCGCACCCCGAAAGTGTCGTCGACGGCGACCGGAGGGCGGTTCGGCAGCGTGCGGTCCTGCAGCGGGTCGTGGGACTGCTGGTTCGAAGCCAGCGGCTGGTCGGAGGCGTTGGACTTGGCCGGAAGGACGTCGTCCCAGTTCTGGATGAGCGTGAAGTCCTTGTCGGCCAGCCAGACCGATCCGCCGGTCAGCTCGTTGAGCACGACGGACGCGTGGTTGACGCGGTAGCGCAGCTGGGTGCCCGCGGTGCCGAGGTCGAGGGTCTTGACCAGATCGTTGTTCACGCCGGCGCAGTCACGGACGACCCGACCTGCAGCTGCCCAGGCGCCGTAGGCGCAGCCCGCCACGAAGACCGGTACGCAGGGTGCGGCCGTCGCTCCGGCGTCGAACGAGGTGGCTGCGTCCCCGTTCAACGGTTGCGTGATCAGCGACGTCTCAGTCGCGATCACGACCGCCGAGCTACCGGGCCCGGGGCCCTGCAGCTCGGCGGTGTCCGCGCCCTTGAGCGCGACCTTCGTGCCGTTCGGGAGGATCAGGCTGCCCGTCGTGCGATCGAGGACGACGGTCTGGGCCCCCACGGCCGTGATCGACAGGGCATCGCCCGGTCGCACCCCGGCAAGCGTTGACCGCTGGGCCCCGCTGGGGCGCCCGGTGTCGTCGAGGGCGACGCTCGTGAGGGTGGCGTCCGCTGCCGCGGCGACGTGCACGCCCCCGTCCGTCCCGACCGCGAGCACCCCACCTTTCGCCAGCTTCGTCGCGGTCGGCGCGGTCGTCTGCGCCGAGAACGATGCCACGTCAGCCGCGGGAAGCACCCAGAGTGTCCCGGTGTCGGGATCGAGGATTCCGACAGACGTCGCGCCGAGCCCGGTCTGGAAGGTCGCCGACACGGGCGCACTGCCCGTCAGTCGAAGCCCGGCCACGTCGACGGGGCTGACCGTCCCGGCCTTCGTGTCACGCACGAGCACGGTGTCACCCTGCTGCATGACGTCGAAGGCACTCGACCCGGCGACCACGGCGCCGTCCAGGAGCTGGGCCGCGACGTTGAATCGCCCGACCATGGCGCGATCGGACCGCGTGACCCACACGCCGCTGTCGTTGAGCTTGACATCGGCCGACGTGAAGCCGGGGTTGATGATCGCCATGGCGGCGATCGCGGTGAAGAACACGGAGACGGTGCTGACCGACGCGGTTGCCCGGGCGCGGCGTGACGTCCAGCCGTGCAGTCTCACGCGCGGAACCACGTGGCCGACGCGGACGCGGCGACTGCCGCGGCCGCGCTCGACCTGGCCGCCTTGATGGAACCGGCGCTCGGCCCGATGACGCGTCGCCATGCTGCGGCGATCATGATCATGACTGCGCGGACGAGCCGCACCAACACGACGAGAGCCACGGCGTCAATTCGATTCGGTGTCGGGAAAGATAAGAGTTTGGCTTCGTCCGCCCTGCGCCGCCACCACGGTCGCGATCTGCTCGCGAACCCGTCGCATGCCCTCGGTCAGCTGGGTGGAGGGGATGAATCGGTCGCTGACGGTCCAGTTGGTGACCCGGTAAGTGCCCATGGTGCCGCCGCAGCCGTCGGACTGGAACGTGGCCGCGCCCGTCCATTCCGTGCCGATCTTGCTGCCCAGGGCAACTCGCAGGACCCCGGTCCGGGTCTCGCTGACGTGCATCTTGCCGATCACGGGTGGGGCCCCGTGCGGGAGACCCAGCTGCTCGTCGACGGCACGCTGGATCACCGCAGGGTCCACCGAGGCCGCGAAGGACAGGATGGTGTGGATCTCCTCGACGCCCTGGGCGTGGGTGTTCCTGAACATGACCCTTGCCGAGGCGTGGCCAATTCGGTTCCTCATGTGCCGCACGAGGGTCGCCATCGCGCCCACAACTGAGTCCTCCCGCCGGGACGGGCACGCTGCCCGAACTGGTTCCGCGAATGTCCGCGGGCAGTCGAAGTCAGCCACAACCGAAACGTGATGTCGCCGGGATCAGGCGTACGGAGTTGTCCGGTCAATCCGTCGTGCGCCACAGGACGGGCGACGCGGCTACCCGCAGACGTCGGGGCGGACGACGTCGCCCGCGATCCGGGCCCATTCGGTACCGGACATCGGGAAGCCCCTTGAGGCGCTGGCGCAGATCGCGGAGCGCGCCGCCGCGAGTGAGGTGGTCCAGATCCGGACGGTCTTGTCAGCCCCTGCTGCGCTGACGTAGCGGCTGTCGGTGGAGAACTCCACGCCGTAGACGTTGCCGGAGATCCCCTCGAGGCTCGCCCATCGTTCGGGGCGGTTCCGATTCGTCATGTCCCACAGTCGGACGGTGCCATCGGTCATCCCGGCGGCGAGGAACCGCCCGTCAGGGCTGAAGGCCACGTTGCTGGCATAGCCGTCCGCCCATGTCAGCGGCGTCCCGAGCTGTGTCGGCCGGCCAGGGTCACTGACGTCCCACAGCCAGATCGTCTTGTCGTTCCCGCTGGCGGCGATCGTGCGCCCGTCGGGGCTGAAGGCCGCGCTGTAGATGTACCCGGTCGGGCCGGTGAGCGGTTTGCCCAGCAGTCGCGGATGAGCTGGGTCACTGACGTCGACCATGAGGACGCGCCCCGTGAACACTGACGCCACGAGGGTCTTCGCGTCCGGCGAGAACGACACCGCGTAGACGAATCCGCCGAGATCCCCCAGACGTGACGTCGGCTTGTCCGGCACGCCGTTCGAAAGGTCCCACAGCGTGATGGACGCGTCATCCGACGACACCGCCATCCGGGTGCCCGAGGCGTCGAAGGAGACCGCGTCGACCCAGTTCGAGTGCGCCTGCACGGACTTCAGATATCTAGGGTGAGCCGGGTCGGTGATGTCCCAGAAGTGAACGGCGCCGCTCGTGTCGGCCGCCGCGACCAGGGAGAGCGTGTCCGAGATGTCGATTGCCCCGTCGAGCCGTGACTTGCCGGGTGGGGGCGTCAGGCTCAGGAGCGAGGGCGTAGCCGGGTTCGACGTGTCCCATAGCCGGATGCCGTCGGTCGTCGCAGTCGCAAGAAGCTTGCGCCCGAAGGGCCCCTGGCCGGGGATCGAGGAGAACCCGGAGAGGATCGAGCTCGGCTGTATCCAGTCGCGCACGACCCCGTCCGCCCCGCCCGTGTACAGATGCTTGCCGTCCGGGGACCATGCCTCCGTCAGTAGCGTGGTGGAGTGCGCGAGCGACTCGGTCACCGCGCCGGTCGCCGTGTCCCACGCCCACAAGCGCTTGTCCGAGCTCGCAGCGGTGAGAATGCTGCCGTCGCGGTTGAACCTCACCTCGTTGACCCACGACGCGGGCCCGGCCAACTCCAGCCCAGCGATCGGACTCGCCGGACGGCTGATGTCCCACAGGTGCACGAAGGAGTCTGTCGAGCCGACAGCGAGCGTCTTGCCGTCCGGGCTGACGGCGAGCGACGGGATCTTGCCGACGCCGACTGTGAACGCTGGGCCCAGTGGCGCCGGCTGGGACGGATCCGCGACATTCCAGAGCGCGACGAGGCCGTCGGACCCTGCTGCGGCGAGCACGGTTCCCGTCGGGTTCAGCGCGACCGCCTGCACAGTTCCCTTGAACACCGGCAGGGCAGCGACGAGCTCGAAGACACCGTCCGCTCGCGCACGCCACAGGTTCACTGCACCGTCGGCCGACCCCGTGACCACAAGCCGGCCGTCTGCACTGAAGGTGACGTCATAGATCGTTCCCCCAACAGTCGCGCTCCCGACGTCGACCGCGACGGGGTGCCCGGGGTCGCCAACGCTCCACAGGTTGAGCCGACCGCCACCACCACCCGCGGCCAAGAACTTGCCGTCGGCACTGAAGGCGACACGGTAGATCGCGGCGCCTGCGGCCGGCAGGGTGCCGATCTCGTGCGGGTCTGTCCCCGTCGACCAGAGCATCAGTTGCCCCGCGTCGGTGCCCAGCGCGAGCGTCGCACCGTCCGGGCTCACATCGAGGGAGTTGATGACGCCGCCGGTCTCAGCGATGCGAGACAGGGGGCTTCGACCGGACGCACTGAGCAGCGCCGTGCGCGCCTCGACGGTGTCGGCGGTCAGGTGAGCCGCGACCGCGACCTGCCCGGCCAATGCCGGGTCCGTGACTGCGAGCGACTGGGCGGTGACCGCCAGCTGGCGAGAGATGGCCAGGTCGCGGTCGTGAAGGACGACGCGGTTCTGAGCCACCGACACCGCCGCGAGCCCACCGGTGCTCATGGCGAGCACGGCAAGGCCTGCGGCGAGAAGCCTCAACCGTCTCGTCGAGCGGCGCCGAGTGGCAACTCGCCTGGCCTCGGCAGCACGGCTCTCGTCAAGGAACTCCCATTCCGCGGCCGCCAGCCCGGGTGACTCGCCAGATCCGAAGACCCAGGCGAGCGCCGTCTGCAAGGCCGAGCCCCGGTAGAGCAGCTCGGGGTCACGATCCGCGTCAGACCACTGGTGCACGACCTCAGCGAGCCTGCCGTGGGTGCGCAGCCCGTCGCGGTCCTCGTCGAGCCACAACCGCAATCGGGGCCACGCCGTGAGAATCGCCTCGTGCGCGATCTGCACCTGATCACGGTCAGAGGTCAGCAGGCGCGCCTCGACGTACGCGGCGATGACGCCGGACTCGTTCGGGGACGCAAAGCCGCGCCGATCTGCGGGTCGGCGCGTGTCGGCTGCGCCGTCTCGCACGTGCACCAATCTCAGCAAGGTTCCGCGCTCGGCCGCCTGCTGTTCGGGCGTGAGAGAGGCGCGGACACCCTCCGCAGTCTGGGCGATGGCCCCCGCGATGCGTCCGACCGCCCGGTATTGCGCGAGAGTCAATCGACGCCCGGACGCCGCGAGCCACGAGACGTACAGCGCGTGGGAGAGAAGTGGGAGCGATCCCGATTCGAGGCCCCCACCGATCCCGGTGCCTCCCGTAGCCTCGGCGACCAGAACCTCGACGAGGGAATCCTCGACCTCGATGCCCGCGACCCGTGCCGGTTCGATGACGACCCGCCGCAGGGACTCGGTCGACAGCGGCCCGACGAGGACCTGGTTCTCGCCCAGCCAGCGTGCGAGGAGCTCAACCTCGAGGGCCCGGTCGAAGAAGTCAGCACGCAGCCCGAGGACGACCACGACGCCCGACGCCTGCAGCTCTTCGAGGGCTGCAACGAAGGGCAGAACTGGGCCAGGGGTCTGGTCGGAGGCAAAGACTTCCTCGAACTGATCGACCACGAGCACGGAGCCGCAGGCCAGAGGCTCGTCGATGAGGGTCTGGGCCAGCGCGACTGCCGGGTCCGCGCCCGGCGTCGCGACGACGACCTGAACACCCTGCGCCATCAATGTCGCAGCGAGTCCAGCGCGAAGCAGGGACGATTTGCCCGACCCGGAGGACCCGATCACCACGAGCGGAGTCGTAGGCCCTGCAGCGACACGAGCCACCAGCCCTTCCGTGAGGACCTCTCGACCGAAGAAGAGAGCCGCATCCTCAGGCTGGTAGGCCGCCAGACCCCTGTACGGGGCGAGAGCTGTAGCCGGCCGGCGCCCCGGAGCCCGCCGCAACCGGTTGACTGCCGACACCCAGGCAGGGACCTCAACCTCGGGAAGACCCAGTCTCGACAGCATCCGAACGAACTGATCGATGCTCGCCAACGGTGGCAGATGGCGACCACTGAAGTATCCACCAGCGGTGGCGACCGGGAGATCCGCGGCGCGCGCAACCTCCCGCACCGTCATTCCGCTGCGCTGCCGAAGCATGGTGAGTGCGCTCGCTAGGTCTTCGCGTGAGACGAAGTCAGCAGGCTCGGCGTCCGGGGGGTCGACAGCGGGCACAGGTCGTCCTTCCTGGGAGCCTCACCGGCTCGTTTGGCTCTACGAAGTTGACCGGGCAGGTGGGGTGGCGGGTCGTTGACGTGGTAGGCCCGTGACCTCGGTGATCATAGCTGTAACGAGCAGATCATGGTCATGGAGCAGAGGTCACGGGCTTGTCCCAGCGAACGCAAGTTCATGTGGTTTCCCCGGTGCCGGATGTCGGCGCGACGCGGTTGTTGGATCTGGCGGGGTTGGCGGTCCGGGAGGTCCTCGAGGACGCTGGTGGAGGCCGGGTCGTGCATGTGGTGACCGCGGATTTGGCGGCGTCGGCGTGTCCGTCGTGCGGGGTGATCTCGACGTCGGCGAAGGGCCGGGTCGTCAGCCGGCCGCGCGACATCGGGTTCGGGACGTCGTCGTTGCGTCTGGTGTGGCACAAGCGGCGGTGGCGGTGCGTGGAGCGGTTGTGCGCGCGGGGCTCGTTGACCGAACAGGTCGACGCCGTGCCCGCCCGGGCCCGCCTCACCGTCCGGTTGCGCGGCGAGCTCGCCCACGCGGTCGCCGAGGAGCACCGGTGCGTGGCCGAGGTCGCCGC
>Ga0209539_1000608_pt1 | contig 20158 bp, 20 predicted proteins | sample BarGraNGADG00312_2_FD_184499 | JGI IMG/M metagenome (GOLD analysis project Ga0209539, IMG submission 184499) | Arctic peat soil microbial communities from Barrow, Alaska - Barrow Graham LP Ref core NGADG0011-312 (SPAdes) (version 2) | ecosystem: Environmental > Terrestrial > Soil > Wetlands >... | reverse complement strand
TCGATCGAATCGACAGAGATATCAAGGTTTGCTTCAACCTTTCTCTCAAGAACCTCTTTCTCTACACCATCTATCAATGCACCAAGACCTCTTCCCAACGCATTTTTCTTTGTCATATCCATTTCTGTTTCCTGTAATTGAAAAGTCCGGATTTACTTTTTAGTTCTTGTTTCCTGTTTCTCAATCAGCTCTTTAGCCAAATTAAGATAATTAACAGTACCTCTTGAATCGGCATCGTACAGAATAGCCGGCTGACCAAAGCTCGGAGCTTCTGAAAGTTTTACATTTCTCTGGATTATTGTTTTAAAAACCATTTGCTGGAAATGTTTATTGACTTCTTCAGCAACCTGGTTGGATAATCTGAGTCGGGAATCATACATTGTAAGCAGGAATCCTTCAATCTCAAGTTCCGGATTAAGATTATTCTGAATAATTTTTATAGTATTAAGAAGCTTACCAAGTCCTTCCAGAGCAAAATATTCACACTGAACCGGGATTATTACCGAATCTGATGCAGTAAGAGCATTCACGGTGAGCAGACCCAATGAAGGAGAACAGTCGATCAGAACATAATCATAATCTCTTTCGATCTTTTTGAGAACCACTTTAAGAATTTTTTCTCTTTCAGGTCTGTCGAGCATTTCAATTTCCGCACCGACCAGATCAATATTTGAGGGCATAATTGAAAGGTTCTCAACTTCACAACCGAGCAAAGCTTCCCCAGGTTCTTTCCCGTCTATCAGGCAATCATATACTGTGCATCTTATCTGACGTGTATCGATACCAATACCGGAAGTCGCGTTTGCCTGAGGATCTCCATCAACGATCAGCACCTTTTTTTCCAGTGCAGCCAGACTGGCCGCCAGATTTATTGCTGTTGTCGTTTTCCCTACCCCACCCTTCTGATTTGCTATAGCTATAATCCTACCCATCGTTATTCAGTTTTCGAGTTATATTTTGAGTTTCAAATTTACTATTTATGCACTACTGCTATAGGGAGTAAAAGATGTAATTGTAAACATTTTTTTCGTGGTTTTCAACACTTTATTAACATTTAAAAAATTCTTAAGAAAACGTATCTTCCTGATTTTGTGAACATTTATGACTTTACTTAATTGGTTTAATTCTTCGTTTTCCCAGTAGTTATGGGATTATTTTGCTCCGCAACGATATCATTAAGATGATATTAAATAGGTTTTTTTAAAATTAATCTATTTATTTCCATCTTTGTCGGCAACTAACCAAATTATCAAATGGAACAAAATTCCCACCGGAGAGAATGGCTGGTAATCGTAAATCCCAATGCCGGTAACGGAAAAGGAAAAAAAGACTGGGACAAGATTTCCGATCTTCTTAAAAATGAGGCTTTGCCTTTTGATGTAAACTTCACTGAAAGAAAAGGTCATGCTATCCACTTTACAATTGAAGGCATTGCTGCAGGTTATAGGAAGATAATTACAGTAGGCGGCGACGGAACTCTGAATGAGGTAGTTAACGGCGTTTTTTTAAATAAGAATTGTCCAACAACAGATATTTCGCTAGCCCTTATACCTGTTGGTACAGGAAACGATTGGGGCCGGATGTTCGGGATTCCTCTCGATTATAAAAAAGCAATAAGTATTATCGGTGAAAATAAGCTGATGCTCCATGACGTAGGTTTGGTAAGTTTCTATTATGGAACAGAGAAAAAGGAAAGATATTTCATAAATATAGCCGGACTGGGATTTGAATCGGTTGTTGTAAAAAGGACTAACTATCAGAAAGACAGGGGTCATAGTGGCAAACTGATATACTTTTATAACCTCCTTATGAGTCTTATTTCGTACAAAAACACAAGGGCTGAGATCATAATAGATGGTGAAAAAATCAGTGCAGATGTTTTCTCACTTAATGTTGGTAACGGCCGTTATTGTGGAGGAGGTATGAGACAGACCCCCAGGGCTTTACCTGATGACGGCCTGCTTGATGTAACTATAATAAACGGGATGGGGAAGTTTGAGATAATGAGAAATCTGAAGATCCTTTATGATGGTACAATACTTCAGCATCCAAAGATTGACGGGTATAAGTGTAAAAACATAAAAGTCAGTTCAGATTCTGTAATGTATGCCGAGGCTGATGGGGAATCGCTTGGTCAGACCCCTGCAGAATTCAGTATTATACCAGACGGTATTAATATTGTTTATGGAACAAGAATTATTCGGTAACCTTTATCTCGAACAGTTTGGGCCACCTTTTCCCGGTAACAAAAATTCTTTTGGTTTTGCTATCATAAGCAATACCATTTAAGACATCGGTCTCCGCGTTCTGGTCAGAGACTGGCAGTATCCCTTTCAAATCGATATATCCAAGAACCTTTCCCGTGACCGGATCTATCCTTGCTATATGATTGTTAACCCAGATATTGGCCCATATTTCTCCATTAATGTATTCAAGTTCATTCAGTGAGTCTCTTTTTATTGCATTATCGTAAACCTCAATTTTTGAGATAACAGTAAACATATCAGGCTCGTAGAAATACAAAACATTTGATCCGTCACTCAAAACAATCTTATCATTCATTGTGGTCATACCCCAGCCCTCAGTCGGATAATAGATTTTATTTATCAGTTTAAAATCCGATTTATTATAGATAAAACCAACTTTATTTCTCCATGTTACCTGGTATATACGGTCGCGGTAAAGTGCGATACCTTCGCCAAACAATGACCCATCAAGGTTATGTTGCCTGATGACTTTGCCTGTTTCCAGTTCCACTTCCCTTAAAGTAGAACCACTCTCCTGACCAGTACCTTCGAATAATACCCCGTTGTCATAAACTAGTCCTTGAGTGAATGCATCCCTGTCGTGAGGATAAGTATGAATAACCTTATAACCATACTTTTTTGGAGCCAGATCGGAATAGATTATCATGAATCTGGTAACAGTATTCTGAGGTTTACCTCCTTTAAATGAGGTAACTTTTAATGATTTTCTACCGCAGGTTATATTAAAAGCCGGAGGGATAATGTACTCCCATGGAGCTGATTTAATAGTTGTTACAATATTACCATTAAATAAAACCGTCACTGAGTCGGGCACTGTTCTCTTATCTGCAAGGGAAAGAACAACTTTAACAGGTTCGTGTAATTTAAAACCTGTATTCTCTTCAGGTGAAATAATCTTTACTAATTTTGAAGAAGCCTCCTCATTCAGAATCGCAGCAGGTTTTACTTCGGTTTCGTTCTTTTTCCCCGGCCTGCCTGAACATGAAATGGTCCAAACCAAAAAAAGTACAACTGAAAGTAAAATGATAGATCTGGGATAATCATTTTTCATTTGTCATTGTGTTCCAGGTAAATAATCGCTTAAAAATATTCTTTCTGGCCGCTGATATTCTTTTTTCAGCCTCCTGCTCGAGAAGTTCATATGGGATCAGTATCTGCCATACACCGCTCCAGCCCGGAAAACCACCAATATTTCTGTCATCAATATAAATATCAGCATCAATCTTGCGGCTAATGGTTTCATCAAAAATCTCCTCAGGGTAGTTTTTGTTTATTGCGTAAAACTCTATTCCGTTATCCCTGCAATACGCTACCGCATCATCAAGTTCTTTCCCTGTCCGGAAAGTCCAGAGAATGAGCCTTGTTCCCAATTTTTCAAGTTCCTTAAGCGTCTGAAAGGCAAAGAGTTTCTCTTTACCTATTCCGGGATATTCATGATCAACTATTGTTCCGTCAAAATCGACCGCTATCTTTATACCAGTGAAGTCAATCATTCAAAATATATTATTTGATACAAATCTAATAATAAATGAGAAAAAAATTACTTAATTAATATATCTCTTCAGATCAGCACTATCTTAAGCAGAGATTACTGAAATTTATTTAATTTTACTCCGCTACTGAATTACTATATCTCAATTCAACATGAAACATATTCCAAATATTATAACATCTCTTAACCTGATATCAGGATTTTTTGCAATTATTTTTGCTTCCAGCGGTGACATAGTAACATCTTCATGGTTGATTCTTGCGGCAATGATTTTCGACTTCCTTGACGGTTTTTCTGCTCGTTTATTGAAAGCATATTCAGTAATAGGTAAAGAACTTGATAGTCTTGCCGATGTTGTTAGTTTTGGTGTTGCACCCGGAATAATAATGTATCATCTGCTCAAGAACTCCCTTTCTTTAAACGCTCCTCTTAATGCAGATTTAAATAGTGTAAATACTTTACTGCTTTTGCTTATATCTGCGCTAATGCCAGTGTGTGGAGCTTTGCGACTGGCAATATTTAATGTTGACTCAACACAGACCAAGACATTTAAAGGTTTACCTATTCCTGCAAATGCACTGGCTGTGATTTCAGTTGTCATTGCCGGACATAATTCACAATCCCACCTGTTCAATTCATTTAGCGGTTCTCCTTTTTTGCTGATACTTTTTACAGTCGTATTATCCTTATTAATGATCAGCAGGATACCATTACTATCTATGAAAGCTGTAAACCTGAAGTTGAAGGGAAATGAAGGAAGGTATATTCTTATCGGACTGGTACTTGCAGCTTTTGCTATTTTCAGGATAAATGCATTCCCTTTAGTGATACCTCTGTATATTATTGCTTCGGCATTATCACTATTCTTCTGACCAGTGATCTTTATTGGTCTTCAGGTTATTAAGTATAGCTGTCTGAATACGGATTGATTCCTGATGGAGAAGTGTCATCATCCGTTCTATAAAAGCAGGTTCCAGATCGCGTAAAGTACCATGTTCTGTTCGTGTACGCAGAATCTCCATCCAGCGCTCCATCTGAAGTACTGCGACGTTATTTTTAAATTTGTACTCCCCCATTTTTTCTGATATATTCATTCTAGATGCAACCAGTTCAATTAGCTGAAAATCAATTGAATCTATCTGGTTGCGAAGTTCTTCAAGTTGATTCAGGAATCCCTTATCATCAATTGTACTCTTACGGATAATCAGAGTTGACATTAACGAGCTGAACTGATCAAAATTCAGTTGCTGGGCAGAATCACTTAAAGCTTCTGAAGGATTTGGATGTACTTCAATCATCAATCCGCTCATAGTCAGATCAAGAGCTTTCTGAGCTATTTCGGGAACAAAATCAGCTCTTCCTGATATGTGACTCGGATCACAGATAACAGGAAGGTTCCTTATCCGCTGACGCAGTTCGATCGGGATTTCCCATTTTGGCATGTTACGATACAGCGTTCTTTCAAAAGGTGAAAAACCGCGATGCACTGCAGCAATCCTTTTAACACCCACAGCAAATATCCTTTCAATTGCTCCCTGCCATAGATCTATATCAGGACTTAATGGATTTTTTATGAGTACAGGAATATCAACGCCCCTTAAAGCTTCTGAAAGTTCCTCAACAGAAAAAGGATTTGAAACAGTTCTTGCCCCTATCCATAATACATCAATTCCATATTTCAGGCATGCTTCAACATGTTTTGGAGAAGCAACTTCAACAGTCACTCTAAGGTTGTATTCTGACTGAACTCTCTGGAGCCACTTCAATGCTTTTACTCCTACTCCGCTAAAAGTCCCGGGACGGGTCCTCGGTTTCCATACGCCTGCCCTGAAAAGGTTCACATTCCCCGTAGTTTTCAGATAATCTGCAATCGTTAAAACCTGTTCCTCACTCTCTGCACTGCAAGGTCCGGCAATGATAAAAGGATAATTATCCGCCCCTTTGAACCATGATTTTAAAGATGGAAATTCCATTGAGATCATAATCGTTTCAGGCTACAAACCTACCTGATTTTTTGATTGACTATTCCTTTTGGGGAAATTTCTTTTCGTAAGCAGATAAAGCAATTTTTACTATAAACCAGGTTAACAATATAAAACCCGGCCAGATGAGGTATTGAAGGATTTGACTTATGTACATGTTTAATAGTATTAATGTCTGTTTGTAAAATGGTGTGCGGTTTGCGGTAGAAGATCTGCCGCATACCGGTAGCCGGTTACCGCATGCCTTAATATTTATGTTCCTTCGAAGTCATCTCCTCTTCTGTGATTTTAGTATTATTAATTGCTTTCCATGCATACCAGATATAGCCGACAACGAAAGGAATAATAAATGAGACATACATCATTGTATTCAACGTGAAAAGGCTCGAAGAGGCATTCCTGATTGTCAGTGAGCTCTGAAGATCGTACAAAGAGGGATAAAATGAGGTTCCATTGAAACCTGCAATAAGAAACAAAGAGAATACTGAAAGCACTGTTCCTGCTCCGGAGAACCAAATTCCGTTAATGCTCTTTTTTATTAATGTTATTCCTATACCAAACAAGACACCAATTACTCCTGTTAAAAAAAGTACCATAACAACTGGCATCTCAGTGAAATTATGAAGATATTTAAACTTTTCAATAGATATCTTACCTGTAATGGGGTTAGCTGTAAACCCGTTTGAGAAGAGCAGCGAAATGACAAAATACAGGAAGAAGATCAGAAAAGGGATAGAATTGGCGATTAATCTTTTAACAGATCTCTCAATTAAAGTCTCATCGTCAACCGTGTTTATTATATATAACAGACCATTTATTCTTACAAGGAATAATACTGCAAAACCGAGAGTAAGGTTTCGCACATTCAATAAGGCTTCAAGGCCGTACCATGTAGTTGACCAATGTACCTGATTCATAGAATTCAGACTGAACATTGCGCCCGTAAAAAAAGTAGCAACTGCCACTCCTATCAGAAATGGTCCAAGAGAACCATTCAGAAAGAGAAACAGATCGAAAGTTTTCTGTCCGAAAACATTATTTGGTTTTGATCTGAATTCATAAGCTATCGCCTGAATGGTAAAACTGAACAATATTGCGATCCATACCCAGTATGCACCCCCGAAACTTGTGGAATAGAAAAGTGGGAAGGAGGCGAAAAAAGCTCCTCCGAATGTTACAAGAGTAGTGAAAGTGAATTCCCACTTTCGTCCTAATGAATTTAATATCATTGTCTTATGAAGGTTGTTCAAAGGAAGTGAATATATCATCGATTGTCCTCCCTGTACAAACATCAAAAAGACCAGTAGGCTGGCCAGAAGCGAGATAATAATCCACCAGTAATGTTGCAGAAACAGTTGAGATATCATCGCAGTCATAGCTTGTCCTCCTAATGTTTGGGTCCTGTTTTGATTTGTTTAACCATAATTGATATTTCTGAAATAAGCAATACGGTGAACAGAACTGCAAAAAGAATGAATGTTGTAATCACCGACCCTGTACTTATCTGTGAAACAGCTTTTGATACAGTCATCATGTCCTGAATTATCCAGGGCTGGCGTCCCATCTCTGTAAGTAACCAGCCTAGTTCACTTGCTATGTAAGGAAGAGGTATTGATAGAAGAGCTACCCATAAAAACCATTTTTTGTCGGAAATTGTCCCCTTGAAGAGCAAATAAAGTGCAACTGAAAAAATCAGAATAAACAGAAAACCCAGTACAACCATCAGGTGAAATGAATAAAACGAAATTGTCACATTGGGGACTACATCTTCAGGTTTATCGATTGATGCATATCCGAAATATCTGAAATATTTGTCACGGAACTCTTTGTCTTTGAAAACCTCTTTTATAGCCTGTATCTGCGGGGTATCATTAACCAGTTCCGCTTTTTTATAAGATGCAAGAACATCCCTGGCAAATTTGCCACTCCGGATTTTCTCAGGGATAGAAATTATGCCCAGTTTTTCATTACCGGAGATATGATCTGCAAGTCCCTGAACATATGCATCTTTGTCGCCTCCGGTAAGAACTGAAAGTAGCCCCGGTATCTCAATTTTGAAGGCAAATGCTTTGATGTTTTTTTTTCCGATTTTTTTATCAGTGTCTTTTAAGACTCCGAAAACTATCAGTCCGGCATTAGTTTTACCTTCATATAGTGCTTCCATCGATGCAAACTTAACAGGTTGCACTTTTGAGACTGTTCTGGCAGATCCGTCACCGGTGAATGCGACCAACAGAGAAGATAAAAGTCCAAACACGCCCGCAATCAGTATGCTTCTCTTTGCCAGAAGATCTTCCCTTTTCCTTATCAGAAACCATGCGCTTATGCCAAGTACAAACATTGCTGCGAGAAGGAAACCTGATGAAATGGTATGCAAAAATTTATCAACGGCGACCTGATTAAAAAGAATCGCCCAAAAATTAACCATTTCATTTCTGGCAGTCTCAGGATTAAATATCATTCCGACAGGATTTTGCATCCAGGCATTAGCGACCAGAATCCAGAGTGCTGAGAGATTGGCTCCGATAGCTACCAGCCAGGTAGAAACCAGGTGAAATTTTTTACTCACTTTATTCCATCCGAAAAACATTACTACAACAAACGTCGATTCAAGGAAAAAAGCCAGAATACCTTCAATGGCAAGTGGAGCACCGAAAATGTCTCCAACGAACCACGAATAGTTCGACCAGTTGGTTCCGAATTCAAATTCAAGAATAATACCTGTCGCAATACCAATCGCAAAGTTTATCCCAAAAAGGGTCATCCAGAATCGTGTTATTCGTTTCCATTCCTCATTACCTGTCCTTACATAGATGGTTTCCATTATCGCCAGTATAAAGGACAATCCTAAGGTAAGAGGTACGAAAAGCCAATGGTAGATAGCTGTAAGGGCAAACTGAGCTCTTGACCAATCAACAAGGCTTAAATCAACATTTTCAATCATGTTTATCTGATGAATTTATTAATTGATCGATGACGTGTTCACTTCTCTGTTTGTCATCGTGGTAATTGTTATAAAGAAAATCCCGAAAGAAGAAGATTTTTAAAATAACAAAAATAATAAAAAGCTTAATAATGATTATAATCCAGACTTTTCTTCCCCAATCTGACATATTCCTGAATCCATCATAATAAAAATGGAATAATCTATGTATTCTCCGGTTCCTCATTTGTCCGAAAAGGCATATGGTTTTTATTTCCAATGTTTTCAGGATCCAGGCTGGAAGTTATCTTCTGCACTGCCTTAAAATTATAAAAGAACTCGCGGGCGAAAACCCTCATCACCGTATAAGCCGGTATTCCTAATATCATTCCGGGTACTCCGGCAGCAAATCCGGCAGCAAGTACCACAACAAAAATTTCAAGAGGATGAGCTCTAACACTATTAGAAAATATTACTGGCTGAAATACAACATTATCAATTAAATGTGTTATAGCTTCAACTATTATCATATATGTAACGAGAGGTATCACAACAGTTGTAAAATCCTGATTAATGTGAGTAGCAACACCCATTATAATGGCTATAAACAAACCAATCCAGGGCCCAACGTAAGGGATAACATTTAAAATTCCGAGGATAAGTCCCATTAAAAGAGCCTGTTGAAAATCTATTCCTGCAATTGTCATCCCGATTGTAATAAGAATCATTATGCATGTGCTCTGTATCACAATTCCAATGAAATATCTTGTGAGAAGTTTCTTTACCGAATACAACGCCCGGGTAACATTATCAACGTATTTATCGGGCACCCACATTAATATAGATTCGAAGAATAACCGATTATCTTTCAGGAAGAAAAATGTAATGAATGTGATTGAGAATACGGCAATAATGACGTTACCAAGAATACTTAAAAGTGAACCAATAAAATTTTGTATAAAATTAATATTAAGAACTCCTGCAACCTTTGCTATAATATAGTTCTGAATAGAAAGATCCTTTGCAATATCCTTATTAAAGGCTCTGAACAGACTTTCAACTTTATTAATAGGACCTGAGATTATCTGAACAATTTTTTCGCTGTCGATGGTTGAAAAATATTTAATCTGGCTCGAAACCAGAGGCACGAAAGTGACAAAAAACAAAATGATCATTCCCCATATTATTGCCAGTGTAATAAGGGCGCTGAGAGAACGGGGAAAGAACCATTTTTTAATTCTGATTCTGCAAAACAGATCAACCAGGGGTCGGCCCATAATAGATAGTACTCCCGATACCAAAATGTAGACAACAATATTCCGGAAATACCAGGCGCAAGCCAAGAGGAGTAAAACTCCAAAAAAGATAAGAATGTTTCTTAACGTTGCTTTCATTGTAAAAAGCATTTCTTCTCACAAACCTAATCCAAATTTTTTGAATTCGCTAAAAATTGATTTGCAGAAGAGGAATTCACATTGGTTGAACTCTTTTACTTCTCTCATTTTCCCCCTGTATTTCTTAACCCATCCCCGACCCTTCCCTTAAACAATAAGGGAAGGGATAAATCAATGATATACAATTTGTTAAGCCTCTTACCTTAGACAGAATGGAAGGGGTTGGGGATGGGTTTCAAGAAGCAGAGAGAAGGGCTGTGAGGTGAATTCATAGAACCCATACTGCCATGTTGTCTGCTGATAATCAAATAAATACGCCATTATGTCATGATTTATGATTTGGAATGAAGTTTGAAAATATGGTCGTATATGAATAAATGTTTAACTTAAATAATAGGAGGACAAAACCATGTTACCAACAATTACAAGAAGAAGTTTCAGGCCTTTTTATATGCCTGGTATTTTTGATGATGATTTTTTCCCTGTACTCTCGAACCGAACCAATTCAATGCCGGCTGTAAATATCAGGGAAGATGAAAAGAATTATGTTCTTGACCTTGCTGTTCCGGGGATTGAAAAGAAAGACCTTAAGATTGATATGAACGAGGACGTTCTGACAATCTCATCTGAGATCAAAAATGAATCTGAAGAGAGCAAAGATGGATACAAAAGAAAAGAATTCAGCAATTCGGCATTCTGCAGAAGTTTTTATATTCCCGAAAATGTAAACAGGGAAAAAATAGAAGCAAAGTATAAAGATGGGGTTCTTACAGTATCTCTTCCAAAACAGGATGAGGAGAAAACCAGGATCGCGAAACAGATTGAAATTTCATGATCTTTGAAAAAAATCCCGGCTAATTACCGGGATTTTTTATATGACCGCATTCCTGAATATATCTCTGGGCAAAATTCCTTCCGAATTCTATTAAATTCTCTCTTTTGTTGTTCTCAGCAGAAAACTTAAATGCTGCTGTTTCTTCAAATATTTTCAATTTAAGCATCCGGAGGTTTTCAAGAATTAAGTTTGGTGACTCTCCGCTCCAGCCATACGATCCGAAAGCGCCACCTAATTTACCCTTGTCGCGTATTGGATTGATCAATGCAAATAACTTATATACTGGGAGCAATGTATTCTGATTGATTGTTGGTGAGCCAACAAGTAACCCGTCAGACTTAATTAACTTTGATTCCAATTCTCCTAGAGGGATGTTTTCAATATCCGTAATGTCCACTGTGATTCCTTCCGTTTCGAGTATTCCTTCTGCAATAAGATGTGCAGCATCTTTTGTATAACCGTAAGCAGAAACATAAGCTATCAGAATATTCATCTTACTTTTTTCAGACACAATCTGCATATACTGGTTTGCATATTTTTCTGAAAGGTTTATGGCTTTTGTGATGTTCTTTTCATGAATTGGTCCATGACCGGGGCAAATGAAATCCAATTCAAGAGGTTTAATTTTTTCAATTGCTTTCAGCATAAATCTGCTAAAAGGACTCATTATGATGTCAAAGTAATATTTGAATGATTCCGTGTATTGTTCATTGAAGTTGCTATACATTTCAGAAGAACAAAAATGTGCTCCAAATACATCGCAGGAAAACAATATCTTGTCTTCAGAAAGCAGTGTTAACATCGAATCGGGCCAATGGAGGTTTGGTGCTGAAAAAAACCTGAGGGTTTTATTCCCCAGGTCTAGGGTATCGCCATCTTTTACAATCAGTGATTTAAAAGGTGTATTTACAATATCTTCCAGATACCTGATTGCATTTCCGCTGCCAACAACAGTTGCTGAAGGTGCCAGATCAAGAAGAAGCCTCAGACTGCCTGAATGATCGGGTTCGGTATGATCTAGAATAATATATTGAATCTCTGCAGGATCAGTAACCTTTCTTAGTTTGTGAAAAAATGTTTCACTGAACTTTTCCTTGGCAACCTCGACAATAGCTTTCTTATCTGCATTAATAAAATACGAGTTATAGGTCGTCCCGAAATCGGTATGCATCACTATATCAAATGTCCTGATGTCATAATCCAACACTCCAATCCATTTGACGTCACGTGTGATATCAATTATTTTATCATCAATTATGCTCATAATATCTGTTATTTTCAGATTTTGGCAATGATACTTTTATTGGCCTTCACCTGCTGGAGTATAGGGATTTCAACTTCAGTACCCAGAGGTAAGAAAATATCAACTCTCGATCCGAATTTAATAAAACCAAGTTCGTCTCCCTGCAGTACGTTAACATTTTCTTTTGCATAGGTTACAATCCTTCGGGCTACAGCCCCGGCTATTTGTCTTACCATTACATCTGTTCCCTCGCTGGTTTCTATAACAATCGTACTCCTCTCATTCAGTTCAGAAGATTTAGGATGCCATGCAACCATATTCTGACCGGCATGATAACATACATATTTGACAAATCCCGAAACGGGATATCTGTTACTGTGCATATTGAAAGGTGACATAAAAATCGAGACCTGTAAACGCATATCCTTGAAATATTCATTTTCCATTGTCTCTTCAATAACAACAACTTTCCCGTCGGCAGGGGCATAAATAAGTCCGGGATCAGCTTCAAGATGTCGTATAGGAAGTCTGAAGAAAAAAAGTAAGAAAATATAAAGCATAAAAGAGCTGATGAAAAAAGCCCACCTTACAATTCCGAAATCTGCCCAGAGAATATTAACAATGATATTCAGAATCAGCAAAGCTATTAAACCATAAGCTAATATCTTATATCCTTCCTTATGAATATGAATCCTCATCTGTTTAAAATTTGCACAAAACTAATCAAGTCCTGTCAATCATCCAAAAAGAGATATAAAAAGATATACAAGTGGGAAAGATATTATTGCACTATCGAACCTGTCGAGAAATCCTCCATGACCAGGCATTATTGTTCCGGAATCCTTAACACCAATACTTCTTTTCAGCATTGACTCGATCAGGTCCCCATATGTGCCTGTAACAGAAACAATCAGGGCTATAATAATCCAATGGATCTTATCAACAACACCCAGCCAGCCCGATAGAAACCAGGCTATCAGAGAGGCAATTATAATACCTCCAATAAAACCTTCCCACGTTTTCTTCGGTGAGATACGCTCCATCAATTTATGCCTGCCTATGGACATACCGGTAAGATATGCCCCTGTGTCGTTTGCCCATATAAGAATAAAAAAACCAATAATTATTCCGGGCGAGAAAATTATGTTGTCGTGAGGAAGTAATGAGTTTAGCCCTGTTCTTGCAAATGCTGAAAAAGGGAACATCGAAAAAGGTACTGCAGTATAAAGTACGGAAAAAAACGTATGTGCCAGGGAATCAAATGGTTTATCTTGTTTTCTATATAATTCAATAACCATTATAATCAACATAATTGGAATAAGAACGAGGAAAGAATTTTTTGGAATCACCCCTGAAGCAATGAGCGTTGAAATAACATACGCGGTAATACCCGTAAGAATGCCGGGCACCAATTGTGGCCTCACACCTGTATTCCTTATCATCAGATAATATTCGTACTGTGTACCAATTAACATAATAAGGCCGGTAAGAAAAAATGAGAGTGGGTGAAGCCAAAAACCTCCCATTACGAATATTACTATCCATGCTCCGGTTAAGGTCCGTCTGTAAAAAGTATTCAAAACTTCAGGATATTATTCTCTATTTTTTTGACTTTGGCTTCTTCACAGTTTTTTTCGGAGTTGTACTTTCCGAGTCGGCTACTTTCTGCTCTGCTTTGACTTTATTTTTCTCGGATAAAGGCCTGACTGATTTTTTACCTTTTTTGACTTCTTTTGTATCGTCATTGCCGGCTGCTGAAAGAGTCTTTTTAGCTTCTTCAGCCTCTTTCTCTTCTTTCAATAAGTCAGCCTTTCTCTTACCGAAGATCCTTTCAAGATCTTCACTGAAAATGACCTCTTTTTCAAGAAGTAGTTCAGCGAGCTCTGTTAATCCCTTCATATTATTTTTAAGAACCTCTTTTGCTCTTGCATACGATTCTGCAATAATAAGGTTAACCTCTGCATCAATTAATTCTGCTGTTTTCTCACTATATGGTTTTGTGAATCCAAAATCAGATTGCCCCGATGAATCGTAGAAACTAATATTACCTACCTTATCACTCATTCCGAAAAAAGAAACCATTGCATAGGCCTGTTTGGTAATTTTCTCAAGATCATTAAGTGCTCCGGTTGATATTCTGCCAAAGATTAGTTCTTCAGAGGCTCTGCCTCCCAGAGCATACGCCATTTCATCAAGAATCTGTTCGGTTGTGGTAAGTTGTCTTTCTTCCGGAAGATACCAGGCTGCGCCAAGAGCCCTTCCGCGAGGTATTATTGTAACTTTTAGCAGTGGACTGGCATATTCAAGCAACCAGCTGACAGTTGCATGTCCTGCTTCATGATAAGCAATTGTCTTTTTCTCCCCTGGGGAAATGATCTTGGTTTTTCTTTCCAGACCACCAACAATACGGTCGACAGCATCAAGAAAATCCTGTTTCTCAACAATAGATTTATTTTTTCTTGCTGCAATCAGAGCAGCTTCGTTACAGACATTTGCAATATCCGCTCCTGAGAATCCGGGAGTCTGTTTGGCCATGAATCCTACATCAAAACTTTTTTCAAGTTTAATGGGACGAAGATGAACTTTAAATATAGCTTCTCTTTCTACAAGGTCAGGAAGCTCAACATGGATCTGACGGTCAAAACGGCCGGCACGCATCAGGGCTCTGTCGAGTATATCTGCTCTGTTTGTGGCAGCAAGAATTATCACTCCCATATTTGTCCCAAAACCATCCATCTCAGTAAGAAGCTGGTTAAGAGTATTTTCTCTCTCATCGTTTGATCCAAAATTTGCATTACGTCCTCTTGCACGACCCACAGCATCTATCTCATCGATAAAAACAATACAGGGAGCTTTTTCCTTTGCCTGTTTAAAAAGATCTCTTACTCTTGAGGCTCCTACCCCAACGAACATTTCCACAAAATCTGAACCTGAAATAGAAAAGAATGGTACGTTTGCTTCACCTGCAACTGCTTTTGCAAGCATAGTTTTACCCGTTCCGGGAGGTCCTATCAGCAGAGCACCTTTAGGAATTTTACCTCCGAGATTGGTATATTTCTTAGGATTCTTAAGAAAATCAACAATCTCCATAACTTCAGTCTTTGCCTCCTCAAGACCGGCAACATCATTGAAGTTTAATTTAACATTAGTATCCTTATCAAATATCTGTGCCCTTGATTTGCCAACACTGAAAATTCCTCCTGCACCACCGGCACCGCCACCAGACATCCGTTTCATCATAAACAGCCAGAAACCAATTAACAGAACCGGTAGTAATAACCATGAGAGTATATCACCAAACCAGTTTTTACGTGTCTGATAATCAGGATATATAAGTTCCTTCTCCGTGTAACCTGAGCTTTTTTGAGCCTCCAATATGAAAGGTTCAAAGCTGCTTATATCACCAATATTATAAGTAAAGTTTGGTTTCGGCAAGGATATACCAAAACCGTTTCCGGGCTTTGAAAGTTTAGGATATCTGCCTGATTCCACTGCTTCCTTTTTAAGATATATCTCAGCCTGATCCTTATTGACCACAGTTATTTTTTCTATATCGCGATTTGCAATCATAGATTTTATTTCACTAGTAGTTGTTTGCTGCACTGATTTGCCGTTGTTGAAAAACGAAAAAACAATCAATGATAATGCAAGGACTGCAAAAATCCAGTTTGTATTAAAACGTGGTTTGATATTCTTATCAGGTTTTTTCCCCGGCACCTGATTATTATTTGAATTTTCTGTCATAAATATTTAACTTACTGTATTTTATCTACTACGGCTTCAATAGTTGCATCAGCCCAGAGTGATTCCAGGCTGTAAAAATTCCTGTACTCCTCAAGGAAAATATGAACGATTATGTTACCGTAATCGAGAAGTACCCAGAAACAATTGTCAAGCCCTTCAACATGTAATGGTTTTTCTGCTGCTTCCTTTCTCACAATGTCATCTACTGAATCACAAATAGCGCTAACCTGTGTTCCGGAAGAGGCGTGACATATCACAAAATAATCCGCAATTCTGTATTCAAGTTTTCTTAAATCAATTTTCAGAACATTTTGCCCTTTCTTTTCAAAAATACCTTTTAATACACTCCCTAAAAGGACTTCAGTTCCGTCAGATTTTTTCTTCATCAATTTTTATCAGTTTGAAATTAAGTGGCAAAAGTACCACTTTAATCTGTACTTTTGTTACTGTTGTACCCTTTTGCAATTTCAATGCCAATCTTAACAGGATTGAAAAAACCGATAGTGAAAATGACTTGTTTTCAATTAAATCACTTATAATCATGATAATAGGTTCAAATTTATTGTTTTTTGAAAACCTGCCATCAACAAATACTCATACAGTCAATATTTTAAAAAGAAATAACCTTCCTGAAGGAACAATTGTATATACCAATTATCAGTCGGCAGGCAGGGGTCAAACCGGAAACAGGTGGGATAGCGAAGATAGTAAAAACCTATTAATCAGCATTGTATTATTCCCTGCTTTTTTAAATCCGGCTGATCAATTCAATATTTCAATGGCAATCTCGCTTGGAATTTGTGATTTTTTGTTAAGATTTATTCCTGATTGTTCTATAAAATGGCCGAATGACATATATGTTAATAATGACAAAATAGCAGGTATTCTACTGGAGAGCTCCATCACGGGTAATCAGATTGAATATACTATTGTAGGAATAGGTTTAAATATTAATCAGGAAAAATTCTCAGGTACTTTGCCAAATCCGGTGTCGCTACGTTTATTATCCGGACTGAGTTATGATCTTAATAACTGTCTTGATAAGCTGGGAACAGATCTCGATAAAAGGTACAAACAGTTAATTGCCGGACAATTCGCCCATATCAAGGATGAGTATGTTTCAAAACTTTACCGGTTGAATAAATGGTTTAAATTCAAAGATGTCAGTGGTATATATACAGGACGCATATTGACTATTGCCGATTATGGCCGTTTACAAATTGAAAGCCAAAACGGGAGACTAAGAGAGTATTTGTTTAAAGAGGTGGAATTTATTCTTTAGTGTCTTTCCAACTCCTGAAGTTTTCCATTTCCTTAATAAGCATTTCCAGGAACTGGCTTATAGGTTTGGCTGCCATCATCTTCATCATTGGATTTAGGTCCGCGCTCAGAGTAACCTTTACCTGGGCCTGATTTTTAACCTTATCTGAGATAAATAATACAAGTGAAAAATCATTTTCCTTCAGCGCATCTCCGGTATAAACGACTTTAGTGTATTTCTCTTTTTCAGCCAGCCGTACTGTTACCGTTCCAAGCATTGTCACTCCGAAACTGCACGAATCTTTTTCTGCATCCCAGTTATTTATGACCCCTTTTGGTATAAACCTTTCAAAATTCCTAATATCCGTTACAAAATTATATACCTCTTCTGCGGTGCCGGTTAAGTTACCAGGTCTACTCTCATAATTTGTCATATTACTCATTCTATTTTGATATTCAAAACATACAAATATGGATAAATAATGTTGTTTAAATCTTTGTAAGCTTTCTTATTTTCAAACAGATTTTAAGAAACAACAGGGTTTTGTTCATCTGCACTACCTCTTGTCGGAAGCCCATTTTTTTTGCCATTTGGGATATTTATCCAATACTTCCTGAGGTGCATAAGTGTACCAGCCATATCCGCTTCGTCGCTCGCGACTAACTTCAGCCAATGAATAGAGGAATTTTCTGTTACGGTCACTAAACAAGGGTTTGTCTGTTCCGAGTTCATAATAACGCGTCCAGATTGGAGGTGCAAGTGAATCAAACACTACAACCCGATCAAATCTACTTGTTCTCCATTCTGACTTTTCAGGTGGAGCCGGCACTGTATTAACGCTGGTATGATAAATCTTTGAATCGTTGAACCATTTCACGGCACATTGAACTGATTCAATAACTCTCTTGTCAGGATTATTGATGTTCATAAGGAACAACACAATAGAAACGCTTTCCCCGTTGCAGATACTGGGTGGTTCATAGGCTCTCGCCCAGGCAGGTTTAAGGTCAGTTTCATTGTGTTGCTGACACCAGGCCGTAAGCCTTCCATTGTCAACAATCTGGCAATTCAGGATACATTCTATACCTTTTTCATAAGCACGACTTACTTCTATTGGTACTTTTTCGCTGATAAATGAGAATTCAGGATTTTTGTCAACGATTTTTTTCAGCATTTCAATTACTCCTATGTAGGCGTTGTCGTTGAAAGTTATTCTCCTGCTGTAATTATCTTCCAGTGGAAAATATTGAGGCCAGCCACCATTTGGATATTGGGCAGAAAGGACAAAATTGACACCTCTTAAGCAGGCATTTTTGTATTTTTCAACACCAGTAAGGTTATAAACCTGAGCCAGATATTCAATATGTGTGTAGGTTGTTGAATTATCGAAAGTGGTATGCAGTTGATTTTTGGTTTTCACCAGACTATCTACCTGCTCATTGGTCAATATGGCCTGCATGTCGTAATTTTTGGGCCACCCGCCATTATTTCTCTGGTATAAAAGCATGTTATCGGCAATCTTTGTGATCTCCGTTTCCTTGTATCTGGGTTGATTCACCACAGGATTGACAATATTACTGTCATCGTGAATGTCATACCAGTGATGGGTACTATCCAAAAACGGACTCATACTAATCGGTCGAAAAACTTCAGAGTCCTTTTTAGCTTGTGCGATTGAGTTAGTGGACAAAAACCCTGCAAATAGAATTACAAATAGTATTCTGAAAAGAAATTGAATTCCTGGCATGCTAATTTTTTTTTCAAAATTTATAATTATGCGTATATGAAATTACTTTACATTTCCCCATGTTGAAGGATCCACCCTCCATTTTTTAAGTGTTTCAACTTCTTCCTTGCCTATATAGCCGGTTTTGACGGCTGTGTCAACAAGAACAGAGTAGTTGCTTAAAGTATTAAGTGTGCAGTTTTCAGCTGCAAATCCGTCAGCTGCATTTTTAAACTCGTAAGTAAATATTGCAACCATACCCAAAACTTCGCAACCTGCCTCTCTGAGGGCCTTTACAGCATTCAGACTGCTGCCACCAGTTGATATCAGATCCTCAATTACTACCACCTTTTGTCCCTGTTCATAGTAACCTTCGATCTGGTTCCCCAAACCATGTTCCTTGGCTCCCGATCTTACATAAATAAAAGGCAGTCCCAGCTTATCTGCCACAAGGGCTCCATGTGCTATGGCCCCGGTTGCAACTCCGGCGATCATTTCTGTCCCGGGGTATAACTCCTTTACAAGTGAAGCAAAAGAATCGCGTATATACGATCTTACCTCAGGAAATGAGAGTGTTTTGCGGTTATCACAATAAATTGGTGACTTCCAACCTGAAGCCCATGTAAAAGGATTTGATGGATGCAATTTAATTGCTTTAATTTGTAAAAGATATTCAGCTGTTTTTTTTGCACTCTTCTCCATATGAATACTTATAAAGTTCATTTCGAAAACAGATTCATAATGATAAGCCAAGAACCTGACCGGTTACAAAAATACGGCTTATTCCATAAATTCTACGATACCGGAGAACTTTATAAGATAATAACTGACTTTCAATCAAATAAGACCATCCAGGCTATTAATATTTATTGTCCCGACATTGCACATCTGTGGAAGATGTTCAGAATATACTTTACCGAAGTAGGTGCTGCAGGCGGATTGGTAAAACACACCAGCGGCAGATATCTGTTTATTGAAAAGAAAGGGAAACTCGATCTTCCCAAAGGACATATCGAAAAAGGAGAAGAAACAGAGAAATGTGCTTTAAGGGAAGTAAGTGAAGAATGCGGGATAAAAGGTCATTCAATTGTGAAGCCGATATATCCCAGTTATCATACATACAGCTGGGAAGGTATTTCATATCTTAAGAAAACAAGCTGGTTTCTAATGAAATATGACGGGGATATGATAACTGAACCTCAGTTATCTGAAGGCATTACAAAAGTTGAGTGGCTTTTCCCTGACGAATTGAATTCTATTAAAAGCAGTGCCTGGCTGTCACTGATGGATC
>Ga0209539_1000604_pt1 | contig 20330 bp, 21 predicted proteins | sample BarGraNGADG00312_2_FD_184499 | JGI IMG/M metagenome (GOLD analysis project Ga0209539, IMG submission 184499) | Arctic peat soil microbial communities from Barrow, Alaska - Barrow Graham LP Ref core NGADG0011-312 (SPAdes) (version 2) | ecosystem: Environmental > Terrestrial > Soil > Wetlands >... | reverse complement strand
GGTATTCCTTACATTCATCCTCGAGCGCCGACATCCTGTTAAACTGGCCTTTCCGACACGGTTGCCTGGCGGTTGCCGCTCCCCTGCCGGCTGACCTTTCCAAGTCACCTCCAGGCCTCGCATCTTCACGTAGTCTGGAGACAGTCGTAGGCAGCTTCAAACCACAGCAGTCTTATCTGAGCGTGCGACTTTGACAGTACGTACGCTGCGTGGTGGTGTCGGAGGGGGGACTCGAACCCCCGCAGAGTTTAAAAAGTCTGCGATCAACGGGGAAAAAGGGCAATATAACACTCGAACATAGCTCAAAAAAATGAAAACTGGGCTCACGGACTGCCGTTTTCCTGGACCCCAGAAACCCCGGATTATCCCTTATTCCTGCGGTTTGTCGCCGCTCCGCCCCAGCCTCAGGTTCGCCACCTCGAAATACATGTCGTAGAGGTGCAGGCCTTTGCTCACGGCGATGGTCTCGCCTGGCTTCACACCCTGCCCGATCTCGTCGGCCATGTACTCCTTGAGCAGCTGGATGCCCGCGAGGTTCGAGGGGAAGCCGCCCCAGAGGTCCCAGGAGCGGAAGTACACGATGAAGTGCAGCTTCTTCTCATCGGGGTAGATGCGGGTGTCGATCTGGCGCAGGCACGGCGGGTCTGAAAGCAATATGCTCTCCGGGTTGCAGACGGCCATGCAGGCCTGGTTGGTACCGAAGCCGTCCTCTTTGTACATCTTGATGACCTCGGGGATCTGCGGCTCGATGAACTCGGCGTAGGTGTAGTCCTCCCGCTCGGCCTTGGAGTGCGCGTTCACGAGCTTGTCCAGGTACTTCAGGACGAACTCCATGTCGGTCGGGGGTGGGAGGCTCGAACCCTCGGGCATGGTCGGCACCAATGGCCGCGCCTCGGGGTAGTTGATCTTGACCACCACGAACTCGAACTCGCGGCGCTTCTGTCCTTCGTACGAGCCGCGGTCGATGACATACTCGCGCCCCGTCTCCATCACCTGGTAGATGCACTGGAACCAGGCGTCGGGGATGTCCCGGGCTTCGATGTAAGTTACCTGCAAGACGCCTCCAGTCTGGGTTGCCGGCGAGACGCCGGCGCTACGAACACATGCCGGCGAGACGCCGGCGCTACGAACACATGCCGGCGAGACGCCGGCGCTACGAACACATGCCGGCGAGACGCCGGCGCTACGACTACCAGGTCTCCCAGTGGACGATGTCGCCCAGCTCGTTGCGCGGGCGCTCGCCCGGTATCTTCGCCGGCACGCCGAGCGGCGTCAGCCCGACAATGCGGAACTCGGCGGGAACCCCGAGCACCTCGCGCACCTTGTCCTCATCGAACATGCCGATGAACACCGTGCCCAGCCCGAGGTCCGCGGCCTCCAGCATGAGGTGGTCCATCAGTATGCCGGCGTCGGTCATGAAGTACTCGCGCCCGGGCAGCGAGCCCGAGGCCGCCGGGTCCATGCACACCGCGAGCAGCACGGGAGCCTGCGCCACCGCTTTCGCGCCGGGGTTGCCTTCGAGCGCGGCAGCGAGCTTCGCGCGCGTGTCGGCGCTCTTAACGACGAGGATGTGCCAGCCCTGCTTGTTCGCCCAGGACTCCGCGTACCGCGCGCTCTCGAGAACCTGGTTGATCTGTTCATCGGAGACCGCGGTCTCTTCGTACTTGCGCACGCTGCGCCTGGTGCGTATCGCTTCGACAGCCACGTCCACCACCCCTTAAGTCTAGATATCGGCCCCGGAAAAGTCCGCCTCTTTCCGCGTATTCTACACGAGTCGCCACGTGTCTTACACGTGGGCCTGCCCCGCGGGCTGAAGCCTCGTCAGGCTCTTTTCGTCCTCACTTAACAGATTGAACTTTGGAGCCGAAATGTACTTGCGTGTTAAGCCGTGCTTGTTCTCTTGACGATGACAGTATCGAGAAACGCGGGCGGTATGCCCGGGAACATGGCTTCGTCGCGGAGCGCGAAATGTACTTCGAATACAACGGAATAGTGGGCGGGCATTGCTCGCTCGGGGTCGGCGAGGATTGACGGCTTCCTGGCATTGCCGGCACTGAAGGCGGGGGCTCCCGCGGGCGCGGAGGCCCCCGTTTCCGCTGCCATGCTGCGGTGTTGACCGCGATGATAGAATAACCAGCGTCGCAGGGCGGTTGCCCCGCTTGGCATGATAGACCGGGGAGGTCGGTTGATGGCGAAAAAGAACTCAGTGATGCGCTGCCGTGAGTGCGGGTTCCCGAGGATCGTGAGCTTCTTCATCAAGTGGAACGACAACGGCACCATCACGCAGATGATGCGCCGTGACTTCAGGGTGGTAGTGCTCCACTTCGGGTTCCTCGACAACCTCTTCTCCAACATCGAGGCTAAGCTGGGCATATCCATCGAGCACATCGCTTTCGAGGCGCAGCGCAATGCCAGCAAAGCGACCTTTCAGGCGTTCACTGATAAGATCCCCGGCGCCCGGCTCATGCTGACCCCCGGATTCGTGAAGCGCATCGGCGTGGAGCTGTTCAACAAAGTGGGAGTGATCACGGGGCAGTGCCACTCGGAGACACTGGCGTATAAGCCCGGGCAATACGGCATCGCGCGCATCCGGAACCCCTTCAATTTCGGCCTGATGGCGGCGAACGTGGTAGGGGCTTTTGAGACGCTCGAGGGCGTGCCTTTCAAGCACTCCTGGGAAGAGGAGTCCAGCGATGCCTATATAATCCGTGTGGAGCCGACGGGCGAACGCCCCGAGATCGCGGAGCGTATGAATCTGGCATATGCTCCCATGTTTCCGGGCAACCTGTCCCACACGAGGTGCCCGAGGTGTAAGGTTCCCCTCGCCCTCTCCTCACACCTGAAGTGGATGGAGAACGAGGGCACCATCCTCGACACCAGGACGGGGGCCAGGGTCGTGATGCTCGATGGATACATGGTCACCACCGTCTTCCGCGAGATGGTGCAGGAACTGGGCGAGGAGGTCAATGACCTGCTCGTGGACGCCCAGCGCGAGTGGACTGTTGACCACGTGGCACAACTGGGCCTCATGGAGGTCGCCGGCGCGGTGTCGGACGAAGAGCTCGAGAAGTCGTACAAAGAGTATTTGAAGAACATGCCGCTGTACGGGATCGGCAACCCGGTGGCATTTTCCATGGAGGACAGCAGCATCAAGGTGATGGTCGAGAACCCCTACGAGGTCCACATAATCGCCGGAACCCTCCAGGGCCTGCGCGAGGCGCTCGAGAAGAGCAAGAGCAGCGTGACCTGGGAGGAGAAAGCCCGCGGATCGGTCGAGTACATCGTTACCCCCTCTCCCTGACTGTAATATAGGGGTCAGACCCTTATTTTGCACACGAGAACATGCCCTGGTCAGAGTTTAAGATGTGTAATATAAAGGTTTGACCCCTGTATTACAGTGTCCCGTTCGAGCGACCCGGCGCGTATACAAGGTAGCGTTTTCGGGTTTCAGCGTCTATAATTCTTGAAAGCCGGGAGACCGAAGGTGTGGTCAGCCGGCTTTTCGTGCCCTTATACGGGTTGGAAGCCCACGGAGGTGGACTTTTTGGTTTTTGGAACTAGAAGCAGGGGACTGTTGGCCGTTCTGCTTACGGCCGCGATCATGGGGATGCTGGTGCCTGCGGCTCTGGCCTCGGGAAGCAACGGCTCTCCGTCGAACCTTTCGGTCGGGCTGCCGACGTCCAGCGCGGGGGGCTGCCTCAAGCTCTCCTGGCAGGTAGGCGATCCGGCAAGCGTGGGCGGGTTCAAGGTCTATCGCTCCGCGCGGCAGAGCGGCGGCTTCGTGTCCGTGTTCTCAGATTCAGCAGACACCCAACTGGGCCGTATGGAGTTCGTGGACACCGGCTTGAAAGACGGCGCGACCTACTACTACCGCGTGACGCTGATAGACAAAGCGGGCAGGGAGAGTGCGCCGAGCAACACCGCCAAGGGGACTCTCGCAGCGCGCTCCGCGTCCAGTAATGGAGGCGTCTCCGTCCCCGGCAAGCACATCATCATCTCTATTACCGACCAGCGCATCTATTTCCTTGAGAACGATGTCCTGGTGCGGTCTCACCTGTGCTCCACGGGCACCGAGTCCCACCCGACGCCCCTGGGCGTCTTCTCGGTCCTTTACCACGAGTATTGCGCCGTGTCGGTGATATACGGCGGCGTCTACTGCTACTGGTGGATGGGCTTCGCCCCTGATACCGGGATGCACGCCCTCCCGTACGACCCGAAGTCGGGCACGTGGACGTCGGCCGACTGCCTGGGACACCGCGCATCCCACGGGTGCGTGAGGCAGGGTATCGCCGACGCGCAGTGGGCTTACCAGTGGGCACCGAACGGGACGCGCATAGACGTCATCGGGTACCACTGGACCTATGTCCCGCCGCCGCCCCCTCCGCCTCCGACCACGGGCGGCCACGCGAGCCAGGGCATCAACCAGGCCTCGAAGGAATGGTACTTCGCTGAGGGGTGCACAGCGGGCAACTTCGACGAGTTTATCTGCATGATGAACCCGACCGATAAGGTCGCCAACGTCAACGCCCAGTACATGAAGCCCGACGGCAGCGTCGTCCGCGGCAGCTACACGGTCCAGCCTTTCTCGCGCTTCACGGTGAACGTCGGGGACATAGGTGGGCTCGAAAGCACCGATGTCTCGACTTACCTGTCGTCGGACCAACCGATAGGCGCCGAGCGCTCGGAGTATTTCTATGAGTACTACGGGAAGAACGGTGGGACCGACTCCGCGGGTCTCTCGGCCCCCGGCAAAGTGTGGTACCTCGCCGAGGGATACACGGGAGGGGACTTCGACGAGTACGTCCTGGTCCAGAACCCGAACCCGGTAGCGGGGACCGCGCACGTCATGTTCATGAAGCCGGACGGCCAGACCTTCGTCCGTGACTACGCCATACAGGCCACCTCGAGACTGACCATCCACGTCGATGACATCCCGGAGCTCGCCGGCACCGACGTCTCGACCAGGGTAACCTGTGACCAGCCGGTGGTGGTCGAGCGCTCGCAGTATTTCAATTACTACGGCAGGGACGACGGCAACGCGTCGGCGGCGGTTGCCGCCCCGGCCAAGCAGTGGTTCCTCGCTGAGGGTTACACGGGCGACGAGTTCGACGAGTATGTGCTTATCCAGAACCCCGGGGCCGCGGCGGGCAAAGCGCACGTCACATTCATGTGCAGCGACGGGTTCACGATGACGAAGGACTACGACCTGGTGCCGAGGTCGCGATTTACCATCCACGTGGACGAGATCCCGGAGCTCGCCAGTAAAGAGGTCTCGACCAGGATAGACGCGAGCGTCGACGTCATCGCCGAGAGGGCGATGTACTTCACCAGCTACGGCAGGACCGGCGGCGCGGACGCGCCCGGGGTGTCCGCGGCCACGAAGTACTGGTACCTGGCCGAGGGCTACACCGGCGGGGAGTACGACACCTATGTCCTGATGATGAACCCGAACGCCACACCGGTTCACGTAGACGTCAACTACCTGTTGCCCGGCGGAGGCATCAAGGCGGCGGCGTACGATATCCCTGCCAACAGCAGATACACGGTCCACGTCGACACGCTGGAGGGGCTGACAAACACGGAGTTCTCGACAGCGCTCACCGGGAGCCAGCCGATCATCTGTGAAAGGGCAATGTACTTCTCGATCCCTCGGAAGTGAAGTGATTGGGTGAAAGAGAGCAGGGCCCCGGCAAGCTCTATCTTTGCGCCACCCCGATAGGCAACCTGGAGGACATCACCCTTCGCGTGCTCGCGACCCTTCGCGAGGTCGACCTCGTCGCCGCTGAAGACACCCGCAGGACTCGAAACCTGTTCTCGCGCTACGACATACATACCCCCTTGCTCAGCTACCGGGAAGAGAACAGGGAGACGGCGGGGACGAAGATAATCGGCCGGCTCGAAAGCGGAGCGGACGTGGCGCTGGTATCTGACGCCGGCACACCCGGGATATCAGACCCGGGCCATCACCTCGTCGCAGAGTGCATTACCAGGGGAATACCCGTCGAAGCGCTCCCCGGCCCGAACGCCGCCATATCCGCGCTCGTGATATCAGGCCTTCCAACGACGCGGTTCGCTTTCGAGGGCTTCCTGCCGAGGAAGACGGGGGCCCGCCGCAAGGCGCTCGAGGCGCTCGCCTCCGACACGCGGACTCTCATCTTCTACGAGAGCCCGAACAGGCTCGCGGGGACCCTCGAGGACATCCAGTCCGTCCTCGGCGACAGGGAAGCCGCTGTCGCGCGCGAGCTCACCAAGAAGTTCGAGGAAGTGATGCGCGGCCGCGTCTCGATGCTCCGTGGCATACTCGCCTCGCGCGAAGTCAAAGGTGAGGTCGTGCTCGTGGTGGAGGGGGCCGCCCCGCCGCGTGTGACGCAGCTCGAGCGCCGGGCCGCGGTCGAAGAGGTCCTCCGCCTGAAGAAGGGCGGGCTCTCGCTGAAAGAAGCGGTGGGGGTGGTCGTCGATGAGATGGGCCCGGGGATGTCGCGAAGCGCGCTCTACAACGCGGCGCTCGAACGCACAAAGAAGTGATTAAACTTCTGGGGGTCTGACCCCCGGAAGTTTAGCGCGCGGCGCGCCCTAAAACTCCGGCAGGCCCTTCAACTGCGAGAGACAGGCCGGGCAGATGCTCTTGTCCTGGAACTTGTGGGCGACGTCGTCGGCGCCGCAGAAAGTGCAGCCTTCGCGGTGCGCGCGTATCAACAGCTTCTCGCCGTCCACCTCCACGTCGAGCGGGTCGCCCGGCTGCAGCCCCAGCATCTGGCGGTAGCCCTTGGGCACCACTACTCTCCCAAGGTTATCGATCTTCTTAATCAACTGGAATCTCCCCTCATACCTCTGTGCCGCCTACAGTCAATTCCGCTATCCTGAAAGTCGGCCCTCCCGTCGTCACGGGCACGCCCTGCCCTTCCTTGCCACAGGTGCCCTCCTCGAACGAGAGGTCGTTGCCTACCGCGTCGATGATCTCCAGCGTCCTCGGCCCGTTGCCGATGAGGACCGCGCCGCGGACGGCTCCTGAAATCTCGCCGTCCTCGATGAGGTAACCCTCCGAGACGCCGAAGACGTAGTCGCCGGTGGTCGGGTCCACCTGGCCGCCACCCATCTTTGCGGCGTAGAGGCCGCTGGCCGTGCCGCTGATGATGTCGGCGGGCTCGGAGTCCCCCGGCTCGATATAGGTGTTGCTCATCCTCGGTATCGGCACGTTGCGGAAAGACTGACGCCGTCCGTTGCCGGTGCTCGGCACCCCGTCTTTCATCGCGTCGTGTCGGTCGTACAGGTAGCTCAGCAGGACTCCCTTGTCGATTATGAGGGTCGCCTGCGAGGGCGTTCCCTCGTCGTCGTATTCGTAGGACCCCCAGAGCCCGCGCCGGGTCGGGTTGTCGGAAGCGGATACTATCTCCGAGGCCACCATCTCGCCGATCTTGCCCGCATATACGCTCGCGCCCTTGTGCACGTGGTCGCTCTCGAGCCCGTGCCCGCACGCCTCGTGGAGCAGCACCCCTCCGGTGCCCGAGTTCATCACCACGGCCATTCGCCCGGCGGGCGACGGCCTGGCGCCGAGCATCACCAGCGCCCTTCGCGCGGCGGTCGCCGCGACCTCGGCGGGGTCATGCTTGCCGTAGAACTCCGCGCCCATGAGCTCGCCCGGTGCTTCCTGGCCGACCTGGATGATGCCGTCACGGCTCGCGACGACCTGGACGATCAACCTCGTGCGCGCACACGTGCTCTCACGGATCTCTCCCAGACAATTCGCCAGCAGCTCCTCATCGATGGAGGAGTTGTGGACCGCGGTCACCTGCCTGACATCCTTGCCCGCGCCCCTGCCGGCCTCGTCGCACCGCTTCAGATGCTCGACCACCACCGGTACCTCGTGCGCCCCGGCCTCGGTCTCGCACACCGCGCCAGGGGCGTTCCGCGCGGGGACCTCGATGCGGAGCGCGGTACCCTCGGTCGCGTACCTGAGGGCTTCGGCCGCCGTGCGCGCGGCCTTCATCAGGTGATCGCTGTCGATGATATCGGTGTGCGCAAAGGCCGCGAGGTCTCCCTTGATGACCCTCACGCCCGCGCCGCTGTCGACGCCCGCCGAGACGTCGTCGACCTTGCCGTCCTCGAAGCGCACGCTTGAGGAGGACCTTCGCTGACAGACTATGTCAGAGTATGTCCCGCCGCTTGAGAGAGCAGTCTTAGCGACCTCTACGGCGAGGTCTCCTTCGATAACGGACAAATCTGTACACCCCAGTCGTCCGGTTTCAGTCCGCCTGACATTTGAGGCTAATACAACGGGCTTTTACAAGCAACCAATTCTTTCCATTTTTTCCAGGTGATATTATTGGCTCACCTTTTCAACCGAAGAACGACAAGCGTCTGCAGGGACGGGAGGCCTTTGATGGGAACGGTCAAGTCATCGCTTCGAGTCGGTCGACAGGCGGTGCTCGCGGGCCGCGCGGTAACGGTCCTGACCGGCGTCATCGTCGGGCACGTCGGACACGGGGCGATGCTCAAGCAGGACATGCCGCGCATCGCCATGCGGTTGGGCTCGCGCTACGAGCACCTGATAATGCGCACGATCAACTTCCTCTCCATGCGCGAGTGGATATACAAGAACCCCGCGCTCGCGAGCCGCGTGGAATGGCTCAGCGACAAGGTCATGAGCGTGACGAACGGGGAGGTGCTGAACCTCGAGGAGGCGCAGGAGATGGTCGCCTCCATCATCGACTCCGGCTACACGGTCGCCACCGGGACGTGCCCGTGCCGGCGCGCGCGCAACCAGATCTCCGACGAGATGCCGAACAACACGGACATGGTCTTCGGCCGCTGGGCGGACACCTACCTCGAGACCTACCCCGGGCTCTACCACAGCCTCGGCCCCGCTGAGGCGAGAGACCTGCTCGATGAGTTCGACCGCTGCGGCTTCATCCACCAGGTGTACGGCTTCGGCGGGAAGCGGGGGGCGGCATACGTGCTCTGCAACTGCGACAAGGACATATGCATACCTCTGCTCGCGCAGAAGAGGCGCGGCTTCCAGGCGTTTCGCAAGGGGCGTTCCCGCGCGGTGATCGATGCGGCGGCCTGCCAGGGCGTCGAGGAGTGCGGCGCCTGCATCGAGAGGTGTCCGTTCGATGCGAGGTCGGCGTCCTCCAGCGGAAAGGCGTCCGTCGATGCTGAGGGATGCTTCGGCTGCGGGGTTTGCGTCGTCACTTGCAAGGGTCATGCGACGCGGCTGCAGCGAAAGAAAGGCGCGCAACTCGTCTACGCGCGCGACTTCGTGAGCTGAAGCTGCGGCGAGACGCCGGCGCTGCGCGACGAAGTTGCCGGCGAGACGCCGGCGCTACAACCGAGAATCATTCGTAGTACAATTCGTGCGGTAGACAGGCTTCCGGGGAACCCGGCCTGGTTGAGACCCGGTGGCCGTGAAGCGTGGAGGGGGACTATGGCCGAGGTGGATGCTCCCGGTGCCGCGACTCCCGAGTTCGGCGAGCACTTCGACGTCGTTATCGTAGGGGCGGGGATAGGCGGCCTCGCCTGTGGCGCGCTGCTCGCGAAAGAGGGCGCCAGCGTAATCATCATCGAGAGGCACACCAAGCCAGGGGGTTTCGTCACCTCCTACGAGCGGAAGGGCTACCAGTTCCAGGTCCCCAGCATGATCGGCGGGTGCGGCCCCGGCCCCGGCGGTGACATCACGAGGGTCATAGACCACCTCGGCATACGCCTCGACTTCGAGCGGGTCGAGCCTCTCATGCGCTTCGTCTATCCGGAACACGACATCACGGTCCCCACCGACACGGAAGAGTACTCCGAGGTCCTGAAGGAGAGCTTCCAGCCGCAGACCGCGAACATCAACGACTACTTCAAGACGCTCGCCTCGATCGGAAAGAGCATGGACCTGAAGATGCTGCGCCGGCCGCTCGGCTTCGGCAGCATGATGCGCGGCCTCGCTTATCCCTTCACCGCGCCGAAGATGCTCTCCTATATGATGACGGGCGCCACGCTGGATAAGATGCTGGACAAGCATTTCACGGACGAGCAGATCAAGACGGTCGTCGCCACGCCGTGGCCGTTCCTGGGCAGCCCGCCCTGGGAGCTGTCGGCTCTCGCGATGGTGGGGATGCTGCGCAGCTACGCGGACGGGGCATACGTTCCCGTCGGGGGTTACCAGGTCTTCGCGGACGCGTTCGCGAAGGCGTTCACGGACGCCGGCGGTACGCTGCTGCTGGGCCACGAGGTCACCTCCATCAACGCGGAGAACGGGCGGGTGAGCGAGGTCGAGACGGTGCCTCGTTCCAAGGTGACATGCGAGGCGGTGGTCAGCGACGCCGACAGCAAGCGCACCCTCCTGCGCCTCCTCGACCGCGAGAACTTCACCGGCACGTTCCTGGAGAAGCAGGACGAGCTGCCGGTATCGATGACGGGGCTCGTCATACATCTCGGGTTGGGTAAAGAGGTCGGAGAGGAGTTCGCGGGCGGCCCCCTGTTCTTCCAGCCTTCCTACGACGAGCATGAGATGCTGGATGAGGTGAGCGTCAAGGACCGGTACCCCGACCCGGCCAGGATCCGCTGGTCGATCATGTTCCCCTCGACCATCGACCGTTCGTCAGCGCCGGCCGGGAAGACCAGCATGGAGATCGTCGTCCCGGCGGTGCCCTACAACTTCATGCGGCGCTGGGGCGTGGAAGAGGGAGGCGTGCGTGGAGACGCCTACAACAGCATCAAGGAGAAGTACGCGGAAGTCGCGGTCGACGCGGTGACGCGCGCGTTCGGCGGACTTATCTCAAACGTCGAAGCCTACGACATCTCGACGCCCATCACCTACGAGCGCTACACCATGGCGATAGACGGCTGCTGGTACGACAGCGCTCAGACCGGCCGCCAGTTCGGGGCCAGGCGGCCCGGCCCGAAGACGCCCGTGAAAGGGCTCTACATGACCGGCTCAAAGTCGGTGCTCGGCGGGGGAGTCTACCCCTCCATTCTCTCGGGTGTGCTCGCGGCAGACTCCGTCACCGGGGGCGCAATGGGAGAACTGTTGGGCGGCTGACCCTGGCGCAACCGGGCGTGTCAGGGCGAGGCGGTGGGGTACTCGGGGTTGCCCTGCGAGCGCTTTCCCATGTCCAGTACCTTCTCGATCATCGCGAGCAGCATGACCAGCAGCAGCGAACCCACGGCGGGTATCACGATGATCGACACGTACCCCCGGGGCGTGGTGATGAAGTCCAGGAATGCGCCGAAGCCTGGGAGCTTCACCGCGACGCCGCCTATCACTTCACCGGCGGAAATCTTCCAGTTGTCGGGCGCGGGGTTGTTGATGCCCTGGGTGGAAAAGAACTTCACCCCACCCTGCTCACCGACCTGTACGACCTTGTGGATGACCAGGTCCTCTTTGTGCTCGGGGTCGCGGAAGATTATGACCTCGCCGACCTTGACGGTGTTCGGCTCGATGTCCTTGATGATCACCGCGTCGCCCTTGGAGATCTGAGGGGACATAGAGTTGTTGACCACGATATGGAACGGATTGAAGATCCGCTGCGCGATGATGAGCATGGCAAGCGAGAGCGCGACGATGACGAGGATGACGGCGGTGAACCTGACGAGACCACTGAAGATCCTGAATCCGAGTCTCCGTTTCATCGCACCTCCTCGAGACAGTTATCGACAGCCGACCATAAATGGTTAAAGACCCACTGGCAGATTCTTCAGGCGCGGTTACCCCGCGCTCGATTCTAACCCGAGAGGCTGTAGAATGGCATCCCTTCGCGCAACTCTCGGGTCACCAGTCCGTCTTCCTGGAGCTTCTCGAGGTGGCTGTCGGTGATCTGGAGGCCGGGGAACATCCGGGTGACTACGTTGGTAAAGAGCTCGTCGGTGAGCTCGACAAGAGACCGGGGCCCTTCCGCGAGCAGTTCGAGGAGACGGTTCTCCCGCTCGAGGATGAACGACCGAGTGGTTTCGATAGCGCCTTTGACGTCGGTTATCTCCCCTCCGTGTGACGGGAGGATGAGGTCGATGTCCAGGGCATCCAGCTTGTCCAGGCTGTTCAGGTAGCCCCTGGCGCCTCCTCCCGACGGGCAGTACCAGGCGACCACTGCACCGACGACGTCACCTGAGAGAAGCGTCTTGTTCTCGCGGTCGTAGAGCGAGATGTGGCCCGGCGCATGGCCGGGCGTGTGGATGACCTCGAAGTCCCTGCCGGCGAGGGACAGGACATCGCCCTCGTCAACGACGTCCGAAGCCTGCGCCGCTCCCATCGGGCAGAGGGCGCTGAAGTACTCGAGGATGCCGACGGGCTCGTTGCCGTCGAGCCGGTCCAGGTAGTAGTCCTTTATGTAGCACATGTCGAAGCTCTGGTTGAGCAGCTCGGTCTCGACCGCAAGGGGCTCTTCAAGCCGGTGGATGAATATCCGCGGCGAAGACTCCTCGAGCAGGAACGGCATGGCGCCCATGTGGTCGGGGTGCGCGTGCGAGAGCACGACGGTGTGGACGTCAGCCGGCGCGACGCCGTGTTCGGCGAGGAACTCCCTGATCTTCTGGTAGCACTCGGGGAACCCGCAGCCGGCGTCGATGAGGACGGCGCCGCAGGAGTCCTTCAGCATGTAGCTGTTGGCGGGGGCCGGCCACATGTGTTTGTCCGGCTTGTAGGCGTAGATTGTCGGCGCGGCCATCCGGTCCTAACCCAGCCCCATCATACGGGAGATTATCTCCTTCATGACCTCGTCGGTGCCGCCGCCTATCGGCATCAGCCGGATGTCGCGGTACGCGCGGGCGATATCGTACTCTTCCATGAAGCCGTAGCCGCCGTAGATCTGCAGGCAGGTATCAATCACTTCGCACGACATCCGCGCGCAGAACAGCTTGGCCATCGAGACTTCCTTGATCGGGTTCTTGCCGTCCATGTAGAGCCTGAGCGCGTGGTAGGTGAGCGCGCGCCCGGCCTCGATCTTGGTCTGCATGTCCGCGAAGTAGTGGGCGATGACCTGGAAGTTGGATATCGGCTGGCCGAACGCCTGGCGCTGCTTCGCGTACTCGAGGGCCTTGTCGAGGGCCTCCTGCGCCCCGCCGACCGAGCCGAGCGAGAGCGTCAGCCTCTCCCAGGCGAACATGCCCATGATCTGGTAGAAACCGCGGTTGAGCTCGCCGAGCAGCGCGTCGCCGGGGATGACCATGTCCGTGAAAGCCAGCTCACCGGTGCTGGAAGCGCGCCAGCCCAGCTTGTCCAGCTTGCGCGTGACCTCGAAGCCCGGGGTGCTGGTGTCCACCACGAACATCGAGATGCCGCCATAACCTTTCTCCGGGTCGGTCTTCGCCGCGAGGACCATGAAGTCGCAGCGCGCGCCGTTGGTGATGAACGTCTTAGAGCCGTTGACCACCCAGTTGTCGCCGTCTTTCAGCGCTTTTGTCTTGATGGCGGCGACGTCGCTGCCGGCGTCCGGCTCGGTGATCGCCAGGCAGCCGATCCACTCGCCCTTGATGCCCGGGACGAGGTACTTCTCTTTCTGCTCGTCGGTCCCGTAGTGGAGTATGTGCGGCATCGCGATCGCGACGTGCGCTCCGATGTCCGCCCCGACGCCGCCCGAGCGGCACTTGCCCATCGATTCGTGGAGGATAGCCTCCGCCAGCACGTCATCACCGCCGCCGTACTTCTCCGGGTATCGCATCCCCAGGTAGCCCAGGCTGCCCATCTTCTCGAACGCCGAGCGCGGAACCTCTCCCGCTTCCTCCCACTCGTCGGCGTTGGGAGCGAGCTCGTTGAGGATGAAATCGGTGATGCTCTCGCGGAACACCTCGTGCTCGGGTTGGAACAGGTCGCTGCTCATAGGTACCCTCCTTATGCCCGTGCACCCCAACCTGCATTGCACGGCTACGACTGAAATCACACCTGAAGGATTATATACCAGCGGTTCCTCGCAAGGCACTGCGGGGTGGGCGAAACGGAAAGCACAGAGTTTTCGATGAGGTGGAGCGATGAGCGGCCGGCGGCGACCGCCTCAGGTGGTCAGTCTTCTTTGTCTTTCTCGTCCTCGTCCTCGTCCATCTTGCCCGTCATGTCCTTCACGACCTTCAACGTCTCGACGGCCCTCCTGGCGAGCTTGGGAAGGAGCGCAGGGAGAAAGAGAATCACGATGACGGCGACTATTATGAGGATCTCGAGCGGGCCGAGCCCGAAGATTGCGGCAAAGTTCATGTCCACTCCATTTATCTGCCGTTTTCCGCGTCCTTGAGATATAGCATATCACTGCGCCCGTGACAACGCCCGCCCAGGGGTGGACAGAAAGGTGGACGGTGCCTGACCCCTCTGGTGACCCCTCTAGCGGGGGAATGGCTGAACAGGCATAGAATAACTAACCAGGCCGGTGGGAAGGGAGGCATAGCGGTGGAAGCAGACCTGCAGGCGATGTTCACTCCCGGGACCGTTGCGGTGATCGGCGTATCGACGTCCAACCCGTTCCATCCCGCGAACATCATCTATAACAAGAACTACTACGGATACGACTGCGACGTCTTCCCGATCAATCCGCGGGGAGGCGAGCTCGAGCGCCGCCGCGTCTACCGCTCTATCTCGGAGCTCCCGAAGAAAGCCGATATGGCAATCGTCGCGGTGAAGGCTCAGATCGTCCCGAAAGTGGCGAAGGAGTGCGCCGACGCAGGGGTCCGCTCGATGATCGTGATATCGGGTGGTTTCGCGGAGATGGGCGAGGAGGGCCGGGCGCTTCAGGACGAGCTCGTCGAGATCTGCCGCAGCGCTTCGATCACCCTGGTCGGGCCTAACTGTTTCGGAGTCTACGCGCCGCCCGTGGTCGACAGCTTCTTCCTGCCCCCGGAGCGGACCGTGCTCCCCAGGAGGGGAAATATAGCCGTGGCCAGCCAGAGCGGGGCGTTCCTGGTCGACCAGATAATGACCAACTTCCACGAGGCAGGCATCGGCCTGAGCGTCGCGGTCAGCATGGGCAACAAGGCGATGGTGGACGAGGAAGACCTGCTGCTTTACTTCGCCGGTCGAGACGACACGAAAATCATCTGCTTCTATATCGAGGGAATCGACGAGGGCGTGAGGCGGTTCATCGCTTCGGCGAAGGAGGTCGCGCCTTCCAAACCCATTGTGGTCTTCTCAGGCGGCAAGAGCGAGCGGGGCAAAGCGGCCGCGCGCTCGCACACCGCCGCGCTGGCGGCCGACCACGAGCTGGTCGAGGGCGCGCTCCGGCAGAGCGGTATCCTGGAAGCCGAGACCGAGTCGGAGGTGACTTCGTTCTGCAAGATACTGGCATTCTTCCAGCACCGGCCCATGAGCTTGTGTAACATCGCGGTGTTGTCCTCGAGCGGCGGTCACGGGGTGCTGACCTCCGACCTCGCCGCGGTCGCGGGGATCAACGTGCCGGAGTTCTCGGAGGAGAGGCAGCACGAGATCCGCCGCCTGCTCGAGCCGAACATCCAGGACATAGCGACTCTCGCCAACCCCGTGGACCTGACCGGAAGCGCATCGGACCAGGACTTCGAGAGGGCGCTCGACTACCTGCTCTCCCAGGACGACATCGAAGCGGCCCTGGTGCTGACGCTGCCCTACACCCCGATGATGACGTCTTTCGTAGGCACAAGGCTGGGTCAGGTGGTCAAGAAATACGACAAGCCCGTGGTTGCATACGTGCCGAATCTGGCGAAGTACGGCATGGTCCTGGAAGGGTTCGAGCTCAACGGTATCCCGGTCGTCCACTCCATCGAGGAGGGAGTGCAGATGATGAAGGCCCTCCGGCTGCTCGGTGATTCCTGCGCGCGCTGAGACGGATGCGCTATCCTGAACGGGATGACTGCCCAACGACATGAATCCAGGACCCGGCAATGGGCCGCGCGGCTCAAGACAGAGACTTACGCGGTCTATCTCGCGTGTCGAGACCCGCGCACTCCCTGGTATGCAAAGGCTCTCGCGATCCTCGTGGTGGGCTATGCGCTCAGCCCCACAGACCTCATTCCGGATTTCATCCCGGTGCTCGGATACCTGGACGACATAGTCATAGTCCCCGCGGGATTTGCCTTAGCGATCAAGCTCATCCCGTCGGAGGTACTGGACGACAGCAGGGCGCGGGCCGTCGAGGCAGGGGCAGGCGAGGCGTCAGTAAACAGGGCCGCCGCTGTGATAGTCGTGACCATCTGGGTGTTGCTGCTAGGCCTGGCCGTGTTCCTCATCGTCAGGGCCTTCTGAAGGTGATGGGGAAGGAGCCTCGTCGGCGTCGTCTTCGATGAGTTTCCTCGGAGGCGGTGGGGGCTTCTTCGGCTTGCGGCGCGTGGAGGTCTGGTCCTTCTTGAAGAACGCCCAGAAGAGATGGTAGCCGAGCCCTATGGTCCAGAGGGCGATTGGTATGAAGACGTACGGCAGGGTCGAGCGCACCAGGATCCCAAGCAGCAGCAGGTACGCGATGCCGGTGATGTACGCGGTCAGGTGGAGGAAGAAGTTGAACTTGCCGAGCGCCCTCTTCACGACCACCTGGCGGTCCTGGCCCTCCAGCTCTTTGATCTCCTTCAGCATCTCGAAGTAGAGGGCTTCGTCGCTGCCTTCGCTGTGTATCTCGTCAAGGAGGCGCATCTCTTCGGGGGAGAGGGAGTACTTGTGGTCGATGCCCGCGGCGGGCGTGCCCGCGCCCCGGGCTTGCTCGGGAGTATCTTCTTTCTTGCTGCCTTCAGTGTCCATCTAGCATCACCAGCCGAATGTAACATCGCGCCTTGAGACAAGCAACAACGGGCCGGCCCCCGCCGACCTGTGTGTTAATGTACGTCTTACGACTCGCCGTCCCTGGAGAGTGAACTTTTGTCAGAGCTTCTCACCCCGGATGAGATAAGGGCGCGCTTCGAGGGCGTGCCTTACATAACCCCTTACGAGAGCATCGCGGCTCTCGTCGACGAGGACGCCGGCCTGGTCGAGCTGCACGAGTTTCACGCGCGCGGCCGCTGTACGGGGGGCGCCGCCTGGGAGACCTGTCACTACGCCCGCACCAGCCCGCTGGTCGTATCGGCGCGGCGCGAAGGCGCCAGGAACATATTCGTGTGCAGTCAAGGCCGCGCGGACCTCGCCCTCGAGCCGGGCATCGCGAGCGCGGGACTGGAAGAGGTGAGGGTAGAGGGCGAAGAGGTTGTCCTCACCTACGCGGGCCTGGCGGGCGGCGGCGTGGCGGCGACGCTCTGCCGGGGGATGGCCGCGAACGTGATCTCGGCAGAGGTACACGAGCCCGGCGGGGGAGCGGCCCTCGGCCGGGCCACCCTCAGGCTCCCCGCGTGGAAGAAGCTCACAGTGGGAGTCGACGACACCGACGACGCCGAGCGCGGCGCCACCTGGTCGACCGTAAACGAGGTCGCTTTCGAGATAGAGCAGGAGGCCATGGGTTCTTACCTGCTTCACACCATCGTCCAGCTCTTTCCTGACAACCCTCACCGGACGACCAACTGCTGCGCGACAGCAGTCGTCATCGGGGTCCGGCCCGAGGGCCTGGAGGCGGTGGTGGGTCGCGTGCGCGAGCTGCTGGAGGGGAGGTCCTTCAGCGATGAGTGTGGGATGGCGTGGAGCTCGAGTGTCAAGTCGCCCCCGGGGCTGCGCGAGTACGCCGCGGAGGCCGGAAAGCGGATGGTGTCCATAGAGGAAGCGCAGGCGGCGGCTGCCGACTCCGGAGTGACGCTGATCCCGGTCGGGGGTGAGCGGGGATGCATAGGAGCGCTTGCCGCGGTGGCCCTGCACGCCGATCCCGACCAGGCGGTGAGGCTCGAGGGAGGCGCGCCGTGACAGAGCCCGCCGACGCCTTGCGGCTCAAGGTCGAGCTCCAATCGCTGGGCGTGCGCCTCGCGTTGGAGAGCGGACTCGCGCCGCGGGCCGGTGGGGCTGGTCCTGCGGAGGGCATCACGGTCACCATCGATGACCTGGTCGCAACCGTTCCCACCGGCGCCCCTTACGTCCGGCGCTCGCCCTACAGCCTTGGAGACGGCGGACTGCTGATGCGCCGCGGAGAAGCGCTCCGGAAGATCGAACTGCTCTCCGAGCCGCGGTTCTACCAGGGGCGGACCAGCGGCGGGGTGCCCATGAGGAAGGTCGCGCTGCGCCATGGCACGGACGGCATCGGCTCCACGGTAGCACAGTCGTGCGTGCGCGCGGCCGACGCGTGCAGCTTCTGCGGCATCGCCATCACCCGCGGTACGGGCGAGACCCTTGCGGTCAAGGAGCCGGAGGACATCGCGGAGGTCGCGGCGAGCGCGAGCGCGGAAGGCTTTCGCCACTTCGTCCTCACCACAGGGACGACCGACCTCGAGACCTGTGGGATCCCTCACCTGGCAGCGTGCGCGCGGGCGGTGAAGAAAGCGACTTCCGGGAGCATGCAGGTGCACTTGCAGTTCGAGCCGCCCGAGGACGAGTCCTTGATACGCGAGGTGGCTGCCCATGCCGACAGCGCCGCAATAAACATGGAGTGCTTCGACGCCGAGACCCTGCGGCGTGTCGCGCCGGGGAAGGCGGCGGCAGGGATAGAGAAGTACGAGCGCGCCTGGCGCGCGGCCGTGGACGCGTTCGGCGCCGGCCAGGTCACCTGCTTCATCGTCGCCGGCCTGGGGGACCCACAGGGATCGGTGGTGCGCGGATGCGAGCTGTTGGCGTCGCTGGGGGTGTTCCCGTTTGTGCTGCCCCTGCGCCCTATACCGGGCACGCCGATGGAAACGCGCACGCCTCCCGCGCCGGACGAGATGCTCTCTCTATATCAGGGGGCGGCGAGCGTCATCCGTAAGTCGGGATTGTCTTCTTCGATGTGCTCCGCGGGATGCGTCCGATGCGGCGCGTGCAGCGCGATAACAGACATGGTGTGAGAGAGTCAGGCAGGCCGGGCTACAAACCAGCGGCTTCGGCCTCGGTGAGGGCGCACTCTTTCTTGATCTTCTGCTTGATGCGGCAGAGCGCGTTATCGACAACCTTGGTCTCGCAGTCGATCTCTACCGCGATCTCCTGGTAGCTCTTGCCGTCGAGGTACTCGACGAAGACGCTCCATTCCAGCTCGGAGAGCTTGTCGCGAAGGATCCCTATCACGGTGTCGAGCTCCTCCTCGAAGATGAAGAGGTCGAGAGGGTCCTCGGACTTGTCAGAGCCCAGCCCCTGGGATGCCAGGGTGTCGAGCAGGTTCTCGTCGGGCACCTGGGTGTCAAGCGACTGGTAAGAGGAGAGCGGGTTGTGCTTCTTGCGGGCATGCGTCTTGACCGCCGTGATGATCTGCCTTGTGATGCACAGGATCGCAAAAGAGCGGAACGAGCAGAGCTCGCCCTCCTTGTAGTCACGTATTGCCTTGAACAGGCCTATCATGCCTTCTTGAACCGTGTCCTCGTGGTCGGCGCCCGTCAGGAAATACGAGCGTGCCTTCACATGAGCCAGGTATTGGTAGCGGCTGATGAGTACGCTCTCCGCGATGGGGTCGCCGGCCCTGGAGCACCTCACGAGCTCTTTGTCGTTGAGCTCCCGGTACTTCTTGACCGAAGGGTTCACAGTTTTACGTCGTGCCAATCCATCTCCCAATGCCACGGCATATCTTGTACCACTCTGCCAGAGTATAACATACATGTTGACGAGCTTGTCAAATGAGTTACCTAGGGTAACGTTCTGAGCAATTCTGTATATGTCTGTCTGGTCTTGTAAAGAACAGACTTGAAGAATCTATTACAGGCGCCTGAGCGCCGGTCATCCCGCAAGCCTTCGCCAAAAACGGAAGGCGGGCAGTACCCGCCTCCGTGATCTTCATGATGGTTGAGGTTTATTCCATCGTTATCGCTTCGACCGGGCACTCCTCCGAGCAGTCCCCGCAGCCGACGCACTTCTCGACGTCCAGGATGGCGCAGATGTCGTCTGTCAGATCCAGGACCTCGTGCTCGCAGACATCCACGCACAGGCCACAACCGGTGCACTCGTCAGCATCGATGGTAGGTCTCTTGTCGCTATCTTCTCCCACGAATTTCACCTCCTGACGCAGAAATCAACTCAAGAATAATCTCAACGGACCTTCAGCCCGTCAAGCAATACAGGCAAATCAGGCCTCTTCACACCGCAATATTGAGACACAAATGCGAACGAAGCGCAATAAGCGGCGTCACCGTTTTTCGCGCGGCTGTCCGGCGGGAGTAATGACCGGTAGCGACGGGGTACAGCAATCCGAGCCATCCCGCGCGACCCGCTGTCCGATCCATGCCGTGGCCCGAGCGAGTCGGCTCGATCACAAATCCCCTGGCACGCTGGCGGCTGTTCCCTGTTCTGTCTCTGCCGGCCGGGCCTCCGCCCGCTGGCAGGGAACGGTCGAGGAAGATCGAAAAAGCGGGTTAATGGGGGGTTCGTGACAGCGGCA
>Ga0209539_1000601_pt1 | contig 20413 bp, 18 predicted proteins | sample BarGraNGADG00312_2_FD_184499 | JGI IMG/M metagenome (GOLD analysis project Ga0209539, IMG submission 184499) | Arctic peat soil microbial communities from Barrow, Alaska - Barrow Graham LP Ref core NGADG0011-312 (SPAdes) (version 2) | ecosystem: Environmental > Terrestrial > Soil > Wetlands >... | reverse complement strand
TTCAACCTCGCGTAGTCGCCGCCTGCCATGTCCTCGACCTTGATTACGTCGGCTCCCATGTCGGCCAGCAACACGGTGCAGTAGGGGCCGGGGAGCAGTCGGGTCAGATCGAGCACCTTCATGTCCTGGAGGGGAAGCGCCATTCTCTCATCCTTTCGCAGACCGCTTCTTCTCGTAGCGCCCGGTGGCGGCGAGGTCGGGGGCGCAGAGCAGCCTCGCCCGTGCCGCCTCTACGGACCGCTTGAGTATTACAAAATCGCGCCCCCGCAACAAGGAGCAGGATGGCGCATCGCCGCAGACGGGCCCGCCCGTCCTGTATGATTTAGCCGGACATTGAAGAACGGAGGTACTTTTCTTTGAAGATAGAGGTAGCTGAGGAATCGTCGTTCTGCCCGGGGGTGGACAGGGCGATGCGGATCACTGAGAAGACGCTGAGACGCAAACCCTCGAAGGTCTACTCGATCGGCGCCCTGATACACAACCCGCAGGTGGTCGAGGAGCTGAAACAGGAGGGTCTCCAGGTGATCGAGCCCGGCGAGGACCCGGGGGACATCGGCGGGGCGGTGGTCGTGGTCCGCTCACACGGGATCGACATGGACACGGAGCGCCTGCTGGAGCGCCGGGGGGCAAGGCTGGTGGACGCGACCTGCCCGACGGTGAAGAGGGCCCAGGAGGCCGCGCGCGACCTGGCCGAGTCCGGCTGCGACGTGGTCGTGGTCGGCTCGCCGAGCCATCCGGAGGTCCGCTCGATCGTCGGACGGGCCGGCGCGCCGGTCGCTGTTGTCAGGACGCCCGAGGAGGCGCGCGAGTGGGTCCTTTCGCTGAGGCCACGCAAGGTCGGGCTGCTTGCCCAGACGACCATCAACCGCGAGCTGCTCGAGAGCGTGCGCAGGGAGTTGGAGACGCACAGCGAGGTCGTCGAGCGGGACACCATCTGCGAGTCGGTGGGCAAGCGGCAGCGCGAGGCCCTGGAGCTCGCCGGACGTGTGGACGTGATGTTCGTGGTCGGTGGCAGGGAGTCCAGCAACACGGCGCAGCTGGCAGCGATATCGGAGCGGGCCGGAGTCCCCACCCACCACATCGAGAGACCGGCCGAGATAGAGCCCGCCTGGCTGGAGGGATTCGAGACCGCCGGAGTCATCGGCGGCGCATCCACGCCGCAACGGCTCATCGACGAGACAGTCTTGCGTCTTCGCAAGCTGTCGAGTTGATGTACTCTGAAACGCAAAACGGTGCCTGGCACCGTTTTGCGTTTCAACCCCGAGCCGCCGCTCACAGAGCGGCGGTCGGTCACGAGTCGCGCACGCGCCAGCGTGCGCCATGTCTTGACGGTGAGCCAGAACACGGGGCAGGAAGAGGCAAACCTGAGAACTTACCCTGTAAGTTTTCGGGTTTAACCCTCTTTGCGAGCTGCGTTTGAGAGCTCGTGGGCGGCGCGGGCAGGTTCGGGAAGCCTGTACCGGGTGCAGCAGGTGAGGACGAAGTCGGCAGCCGAGTCCAGCTCTACCATGTGGCCGACGCTGACGAAGACGGGCTTCACCCGGTCGCGCGTCCGAAGGGCCACACCCACTCTCTCTCCCTTGAACACCAGGTCGGTGCTGCCTCCGCGCTTCTCGCCGGGCTCGTCGTACTCCCCTACCAGGACGCTCTTCGCGACGCCTATCGTCGGGATTCCCAGCATTACTCCGAGGTGGCTCGCGATGCCGAAGCCTCGCGGGTGTGCCAGCCCCTGGCCGTCGACCAGGAGGACGTCGGGTACGCTCTTCAGCTTCTCGAAGACCGCCAGCAACGACGGTATCTCTCGAAAAGACAGAAGTCCGGGGACGTAAGGGAACGTGACGGGAGACGAGCCGCTGACAGATTCGACAGGCTCGAGCTCCGGGTAGGAATGGACGACGACCGCGGCGAACATCCTGTCGTTGCCGCGCATGTAGGACGCGTCGCAGCCGGCGACGAGATTCACTTTTCTCGCGTCGATACGCCCGGTCGCTATGACCCTGTGCCGCATCTCGTGCTGGAGGGCGACTGCCTCTTTCGGCGATACGTCGAAGCTCATGTTCGATTCAGGGCGCAAGCTACTCCCGGCCGGCCTTGACCGCAGCGGCCAGATCGTCGGCGGTGTGTTCTTCGACAGACAGGATGGTCTTGACGGCCTCCGCCGCCGCCTTCTCGGACATGACGGTCTCCGCCTCGCGCTTGAACTTCTCGATCGCTACCCACAGCCGCCCGGGATCGCCGGGGCCGCCTCTGGGCACCGACCTCATCTCCTCCAGCCCGGTCCCGTCTTTTACCTTGACGCGGACGCGCGCGCCGAACGGCAGCTTCGCGTCCTCGAAGTGGGCGTTCCCGAGGTCGTAGCCGGATGACGGCTTGAAGAGAGTCCTAAGCGAGACGAGGCCCCGCATGAAAGACTTCTCCGACGAGGAAAGGCCCCGCCAGGCGGCGAGCGCCTCGGACGGCCCCATCGTGGCGACGTTCGACAGGTGGCCCGACATACCGTGCCTGGCCTTCATGATGTCCCTGATGCCGACCTGTGACATCAGCTTCTTCATGTCCATGGCCTCGTCCATCGCCTTGATGAAGGACACGGTCAGAGAGGCGTCGTGGCGGAGCGTGACACGCGACGCCAGGTCGAGGATCTCCTTGCGGTTGTCGGCGAGGAACTTCTCGGTAAGCTGCGCCCCCGATAGCTCTCCCGCTATTATGCCGATCGCCAGGCTTACCGAGAGGGAGAAGTTTATGTTGGTCGGCGAGAGGTGTGCCGGGTCCATGTACATCTGGGACATGCCGTCCATCGCCACCGTGAGGATGCTCGCGTCGACCTCGATCGAAGATATCTCACCGGGGTCCAACTCGCGTCCACGCATCTCTTTGAATCGCCCCATCATCGCGAAGAGCGCGTCCATGGAAGTGTCGATGTAAGCGCAGCCGGGATACGGCTTGAAAGCTATTGTGTCGGTGACCCAGGCACGGCCCAGCCCGGTCATCATCGCGGGCATGGGCAGGAAGGAGAAGTGCGACCAGAATCCCTGCTCGTCCTCCAGTATCACCCGCGAGCCGGTCATGCCCTTCTCCGCGAGCAGCGCCGCTGTCATCCCGGTCACGGCCGGGACGGCCGCGATGAGCAGTTTCGACTGCGGGCCCATGAAGCCGGGGAAAAGCGCGTATACCGGCTCGGACATCGCGATTCCGATCGCGTTCGCTGTCTTCTCCTGATCGAGGCCCAGCAGCATCGACCCGGCGGCAGCCGCCCCGAGAAGATGGATGTGCGCCCACATCTGCCCGTTGTGCGGGCCCAGCGCTACCGTTCCTCCCAGCCTCCCCTCGAGCTCGTTGGCCGCGACCTGGGCCGCGAGCATCCTCTTCGTCGAAGCCCCACGCATCTGGGCGGCGGCGAGAGACGCGAAGACAGCGCTATGCCCGGTGTGGCCGAGATAGAGGTAGTCGTCGTAGTCGAGCGCTATCGACAGCGCGCAGTTCTGGAGCATCGCCGTCTGGAACGTGCGCCCCGCCCCGTCGGGCAGCGAAGTGCAGGGCCCGGCCTGGTCCATGGCGGCTACCGTGTCCATCACTGCCATCCCGCCCGCGCAGCCGGTGCCTGCACACACCGCGCCCGACACAGATGCGATCTGATGGCGCGCGATCTCTATCACGCGGTCGGGGATGTCGGAATACGAAAGCGAAGAGACCCATTTCGCAATGTCATCGATGTAAGTCAAGGCGTCCTCCCGGGATCGTCCGGTGGTTTTCCAGTGTTCGATACCGGAAGGATTATCTTACAGTCGGCAGCGGGAGGCTACTTCTTGGGGGCCGGCAGCGGGCAGTTGTACTTCGTCCTGAGCTCGCCTATCTGCTTGACCGCAAGGTCGGCTTCGGCGAGGAACTCGTCGTTCTTTATCTTGAAGGTGGAGCCCATCAGCATGGCTTCGACCTGGCCCGAGATCTGCGAATTGAGGTCGCTCCACTGCTGCGGCACGTCTTGCAGCGCGCCGATGGCCTCGGTCTTCGTCCTGGTGTCTGAAGGCCGGGCGCTGCTCGACTCGTGGTTGTTGTCGTAAGGGTTGTTGTCCGGGTTGTTGTAATCGTAATTGTTGTTGTCGGGGTTGTTGTTATCCTGAGTCGCGGACTGGTTGTTCACTTTTCCCGACTGCTGGCCCAGGAGCGCGGTGACGTTCTGGATGAAAGTGAAGAACTGGCGATGGACCGTATCGAACGACGGGGTCGACTGTACTGTCTGAAAGGCCGACGTGACGCTGGCCGCCTTGCTGAGAAGGCCGGTCATCATTGAACCCGTGTCGTTCTGGTTCGCCATCTGGGTGACGAGCTGTACGAGTTCCCCCGTCGATGCCGCGACCGGTGCCATCGCCGACTCGTAATCGGCGTAGCCGGTCACGATGTCACACATGTCCCGGCCGGTGTCCAGGTACTTTCGCAGCGTAGCGTCGAGGTCCTCGCAGGCCGGCGGAGCGTGCGTCGTGTCGAGCTTATCCTGTCCTTCCGAAATGGACTTGCGCATGTCCAGGACGGCCTGCGCCATACCGCCTCTCTCGGCGAGACTCACCGTCGAGAACTGCCTGAGCTTCGCATACCTTGCGGCGACGTTGTCGAGGACGGGCTGGGCCGTCTCGAGGTAGGTCTTGACCGCGTTGTCGCCCCCGCAGCCGGCGGCGAACAGGACTGACGCGCAGAACAGCAAAAGAAGCGCCACCGCGACGGCGCGCGACCAACAGGGCGGCGCACCCCCGCCGCTCCGGGTATTCTCACCCGCGCGCATGTCTGTCAATCCGGACAAATCAAAGTCCTCTCATCGTCGCGAGCCGCCGTAGTAAGATTATTATTATATTTATCAGACGCTCAGGATAGACTGCTCGATACGATTTCGTCTCATAAAAAGGAGCGGAATGCGCGAGAAACGTTGGTCGAGGTTCCCGGTGGTTTTCCTGCTGGTCGCGCTGGTAGCGCTGAGCTGCCTGCTCCCGGGGTGCTCCGTCTTCTCGAACAATAAACCGGCGTGCAAGCTCTCTTTCAAGAACTTCACGACCCGCGAACTGTTGACACTTCGGTTCCACATCGACGCGAAGACGACCGGCAAGCCGATCAAGAACGCGAACCTCGACCTCATCGAGGAACGGACCTCGAAGATCAGGGGACTTCCCCTGAAGAAGCCTATCGACTTCATATCCATGGACTCTACCTGCCTGAGGTACGTCCTGATCGACTCGATGAACCAGGAGACGCCCCCCGCCGAGACCGAGGCCGACCAGAAGCTGCTCGTCGCGCTCGGCATGATCCCGCCGACGATGAACCTCGAGGAGGAGATTATCGCCCTCCTGACCGAGCAGATCGCCGGCTCTTACGACACCAAGGAAAAGATCATCACGATCATCCAGGGCGAGAAGCAGTCGGCCATGGACCAGGTGACGCTGTCGCACGAGGTGACGCACGCGCTTCAGGACCAGAACTTCAACCTCGAGAAGCCGCCGCTCGACGTCAAGTCTTACGATGGCGACAACAACCTCGCGGTGGAGTCACTGATCGAGGGGGACGCGACGCAGACGATGATCGTCTACGGGCAGAAGTACCTCACTCCGACCCAGTTGATGGAGGCCCAGTCGTCGTCGGGCGAAGTCTCGACGACCGAGTTCGACAGCGCGCCGCTGTACATCCGGCAGAGCCTTCTCTTCCCGTACGAAACCGGCATGAAGTTCGTCGATGAGGTCAAGTCGAACGGCGGGGAAGACAGTGTGGACAAGGCCTACGGCAACCCGCCGCTCTCGAGCGAGCAGATCATCCACCCGGAGGAGTACGCGAAGGGCAAGTTCCCCGTCAAAGTTGACGTGCCTGACTTCTCGAAGACTCTCGGCAAGGGTTATCACAGGATAAACAAGGACGCGCTCGGTGAGTTCGACCTCGACTCCTGGTTCGAGCAGTTTCAGGTTGCGAGTGGACAGAAGGCCGCCGAGGGTTGGGCGGGAAACGCGATCCAGTACTACCAGGGCCCGCAGGACGACAAGGTCCCGAAGGGCAGCCTGGGGCTCGGCAACTACCTGGTCATGAGCCTCTTCCAGTGGAACACAGGTGACGACGCGGGCTCATTCATGGACAGCTACAGGAGCCTGCTGCAGGCGCGCTACAAGGGGAAGTCGACGAAGACGCTGACGGCGGGCAAGGCAATCCTGTTCCAGGGCGAAGACCAGTATTACTATGCCGGGCAGTCAGGCAAGGGGACGCTGTTGCTGCAGTCGAACAGCAAGGCGAGCATCGCCAGGGCGCTCACGCAGTTCCCCGGATACCCCGCGTCGCCTGCGAAGTAGAGATCGTCTATATCTCCAGACCACGCGCCTTCCAGTCGTCCTCCATGAACGGGACGATCCTCGGTGTACCGACCATCTTCGAGAAGATATAGATCGACGCGGCCCGCTCGACGATGTCGGCGTTGAGCAGCGCGTCGCGGATGTTGGCGCCGACAGCGACGACGCCGTGGTGCGCCAGCAGGCAGGCCATCCGGTGTCCCAGCGCGCTCACCGTGCTCTCCGCCAGCTCGTTGGTCCCGGGCCCGGCGTATTCCGCCACCTCGACGCTGCCGAGGAGCCTGAAGACCTCTTCCTCGAGGATCGGCGGTATCGGCTTGCCGGTGACGGCCACGGCGCTCGCCATGGTCTGGTGCGTGTGGACGATCCCGTTCACGTCCGGACGGGCGTTATAGATGGCGAGGTGCATGTTGATCTCGATCGAAGGCTTGAGCTTGCCCTCGACCTGCTTGCCCTCCATGTCAAGGACGCAGATGTCCTCGAAAAGCATCAGCTCGTACTCGAGCGATGTCGGGGTTATCACCATGATGTTGCTGTCCGGCACTCTCACCGAACAGTTGCCGGAGGTCCCCGCCACCAGCCCTCTTCGCGCCATCTCCTGGCCGGTCGTCAGCACTTCCCTGATCGCCTCGAGCACCGCCGGTTCCATCTGCTCCCCCTTATCTTTCGAGCCTCAGAAGTCTGTTTTTCGTCAGGAGGGCCGCCCGGGCGGGCCGCTTATTGCCCTCCGGCTAAGTCTAACAAATAAATGAGAGCGCCCCGGCGGAAGATGCCGCCGATCTGGCTGATATACAATCTTTTCATTCCGACAGGAGGCTTAAGGATGTCCAGGGGCCGAAGTGAGCGCTGAAAAGAGCCGGACCTTGCTGGTGGGGCTCGACCTCGGGACCACCGGGGCCAAGGCAGGGGTCTTCGACGGAGGCCGGCTTCTTTCGGCTGCCACGGTCGAGTACCCGATGTCCACTCCCGCACCTGGATGGGCGGAACAGTCCCCCGAAGACTGGTGGGGGGCTTCGAAGCAGGCCTTGAGGCAGGCGCTGGACCGGTCGGGCTCAGAACCGGAAGAGGTCGCGGGCGTCGGGCTGTCAGGCCAGATGCACGGCGCGGTGCTGCTCGACTCCGACGGGCGTCCGCTCAGGCCCTGCATACTGTGGTGCGATCAGCGCACGTCCCGGCAGGCCGACCGGATCCGGGACCTGCTGGGTGAAAAGCGGCTCTCCGAGCTGACGTGCAACCCGTCTCTTACCGGCTTCACTGCACCGAAGCTGTTGTGGGTAAGGGACAACGAGCCGGAACTTTTCGATCGGGTCGATACCCTTCTTCTCCCGAAGGACTACATCAACTTCATGCTGACGGGACGGAGGTCCACCGAAGTGTCCGACGCCTCAGGGACCCTCCTCTTCGACGTCTCTGAAAGACGCTGGTCCGAGGAGATGCTGTCAGCGCTCGATATCCCGCGGTCGTGGCTGCCGGAGGTGCTGGATTCGGTCGACCGGGCCGGCACCGTATCGAGGGCGGCCGCGGAAGCGACCGGCCTTCCGGAGGGAGCCGTGGTCGCTGCCGGCGGCGCGGACAACGCCTGCGGCGCGCTCGGTATGGGAGTGCTCCGCCCCGGCGACGTCGCAGTGAGCGTCGGGAGCTCCGGCACGGTCCTCGCGCCTCTCGACTCACCGCTCCGCGACCCGGAGATGCGGCTTCACACCTTCTGCCACGCCGCGCCCGGCAAGTGGTACGTGATGGGAGTGGTCCTCTCGGCGGGGCAGGCGCTGCGCTGGTTCCGGGACGAGCTGGGCGAGCCGGAAGTGTCCATGGCCCGTGAAAGGGGTGTCGACGAGTACTCGCTTCTCGACGAGACGGCTTCGAGGGCGCCCGCGGGCAGCGGCGGAGTGGTCTTCCTCCCCTACCTGGCGGGCGAGCGGACGCCTCACGCCGATCCGTTCGCGCGGGGGGTCTTCTTCGGACTGGACCTGTCGAAGAAGCGGGAGCACCTGGTCCGCTCCGTGATGGAAGGTGTCGTATTCGCCCTGGACGATTCTGTCCGGCTCATGAAGGGGCTCAGCGTGCCGATGGAACATGTGATATCCGGTGGTGGTGGCGCGCGCTCGGACCTGTGGCGCTCGATGCAGGCCGACGTGTTCGGCCTCCCGGTCGCGAGGGCCGGCGAGCCGGACGCGGCCATGCTCGGCGCGTCCATGCTCGCGGGCGCGGCCTCCGGCGCCTATGGCTCCATTGATGAAGCGGTCTCTTGTTGCGTATCGAACGGCGAGCCCATCGACCCGGACCCGGACGAGGCTGAGAAGTACCGGCCCTCCCGGGAGACCTTCGCCAGGCTGTACCCCGCGCTGAAAGACATCTTCCCCCGCACGTAAAAGGAACGCGGACAATTGGGATGCATCGGTGTTCGAATGCCGCAGCCCAAGACTTCTGGTTCAACAGACTAAGTACCCCGTCCTATGGGGCGATGTGAGCACCGAGAGCGCCGAGGCGCGCCACTGACAAGGCGCGCGACTGAGGTGTACTCGGTCAGTACGCCGCAGGGAGCGGAACGCTGTCAGTGGTGATGCATCGGTGTTCGAATGCCGCAGCGTCCCATGGGACGGGGTACAAGAGAAGAGGCCGGGAATCGACCCGGCCCCTTCCAACGCCTGGCTGTCCGGAACTTACTTGAGGTTCTTGCTGCTCTTGATCTGCTGTGCCTGGTTCAGCGCCTTCTCAGCGTTGTTCACCTGTGTCTGAACGGCGGTTATCTCGCCCATGTTCTGCTGGATCGCTGCGTTCAGCGCGTTGACGTCCCCCGCCTGTATCGCCGGCAGGAGCTTCTGCAGGAGCGCGGCGGCCGCGTTGATCACGGCTATGTCCGCGTCGATCGCTTTCTGCATGGCCTTCGCGTAGGCCACGTAGTCGGGAACGCCGCTCAGGGTCGTCACCTTGGCGTATTGGGCCTTGACCGTCTCCAGTTGCTTTATGAGGTTGTCCATCGCGGTCCTGGCTGTGGCGATCTGTTCTGACGCCACCGCCGGGCTCTGCCCTGACATGAACTGGGTGATCAACGTGTTCGACTGTGTCTGGAGAGAGTTCAACTGCTCGTTTATCGGCGCGAACGCCGCGTCGGCGGTCTGCGTGTACTGCTGTGCCTTGGCGGTGTCGCCGCTGCTGCATCCGGCAAGCGCGAACAGGGTCGCTCCCAGCAGGATGGCCATGACGACAGCGAAAAACCTCTTCATTGCTACCCCTTTCGCGGGTCACCAGAGAGCAAAGCGGTGTTTGCTACAACTGCTATTTCGACGGTCGGACGTGCTGACCCTCCGTGCGGAAGGCCCCGCGGCACTTCCAAAATCGTGCGTCAAATGGCACAATAGTAAGCCAAATCCCGGTATCGCTCACCGGGAAAGGTGTATCAATGGAGGTGGCCGAGTAAATGGTGAAGCAAGAGTTTCCCGGAATCGTGGAAGTGATTGTCGAGGTGCCCAAGGGCTGCCGCAACAAGTACGAGTACGACCACGAGAGCGGGAAGATCAAATTGAACAGGGTGCTGTTCAGCTCTGTCCATTACCCGGCCGACTACGGCTACATCCCCGGTACGCTCGCCGAGGACGGCGACGAGGTGGATATCCTCGTTCTGATCGAGGAGCCGACTTTCGCAGGATGCATGCTCGACGCCAAGCCCATCGGGATGCTCCAGATGCGCGACGAAAAAGGCCCCGACAACAAGATACTGGCGGTGCCGATGTACGACCCGCTCTGGAGCCACGTCAGTGACATCCACGAGATAGCCCCGCACATACTGAACGAGATCGAGAACTTCTTCCTGACCTACAAGCGCCTCGAGGTGAAGGTCGTCGTCAGCGACGGCTGGGAGGACGCGAAGAAGGCGAAGGAATACCTGCTCGACTCCGTGGTCGCCTGAAACGTTCGCAGAATGGTTCCGGCGCCCCGGGTCGTATACTCAGAGTAAGGGGAACGCGAGCGGGGGGTAGATCTTGCGCGTAATCGACACTCATTCACAGCTCTGGACCGCCGAGGCGATCATGTCCATGCCCGAAGCCATGCGCGAGGGCTACGTCCGCGTGTTCGGGAACGACCTGCCGACCATCGGGGACACCATCGCCGACATGGACGCCGCAGGCGTAGAGCGCGCGGTGGTCGTCGCGGTCGACGCCGAGACCGTCTGGAGCTACCGCGTGTCGAACGAGCTGGTGGCGGAGACCGTCAGGAACAACCCGGACCGCTTCATCGGGTTCGCGAGCGTCGACCCCAACAAGGGCAGGACGGCGGTGAGGGAACTGAGACGCGCGGTGACCCAGGACAACATGAAAGGCCTGAAGCTGCTGCCTCACCTGATCGAGCTGAACGCGAACGACCGGCGCATGTACGCGGTCTACGAGGAGGCGCTGGACCTCGGGATACCGGTCCTGTTCCACATGGGCACCCAGTTCCACACGGGCTCGAAGCTGAAGTTCGCCCGCCCGCTCGACGTCGACGAGGTCGCCGTGGACTTCCCCGACCTCAAACTGATAATCGCCCATTTCGGCTGGCCCTGGTACGAGGAGGCGATGGCGGTCGCGCACCGCAACCCCAACGTGTACTTCAACATTGCCGGCTGGGCCCCGGGGCGCATCCCGGATTTCGTGTTCTCCTACATGCGGGGCCCGGTCAAGGACAAGGCGCTCTTCGGCAGCGACTATCCGCTGATCTCCCGGCAGCGGGCGATGGCCGAGCTCGAGAAGATCGAGATGCCCGATGACGTGCGGGAAGGCCTCTATTACAAGAACGCACTTGAGGTAATCGGCGGGCTCGACTAGTATATGCGCAATCGAAAACCGATCGCGATGGCATGACAGGCGCCCGCGAGGGCGGCACCCAGCCTCGATGGCTGGGTTTTTTTATTGTCGAGGAGGATCGATGACGGCGCGAAGACGCATAGTGATGATAGACAACTACGACTCCTTCACCTACAACCTGGTGCAGTTCCTGGGCGTGCTCGGAGCTGAACTCGTCGTCCTTAGAAACGACAGGATGTCCGCCGACGACGTGGGCTCGCTCAACCCTGGCGGCATAGTCATATCGCCGGGCCCGAAGGCGCCGATGGACGCCGGAGTGTCGAAGGAAGTGGTCCTAAAGTACGGGCCCGAAGTGAAAGTGCTGGGCGTCTGCCTCGGCCACCAGTGCATCGGCGAGGCGTACGGGGGCAAGGTCTCCAGGGCGCCGAAGGTCATGCACGGGAAGACGTCGACCGTCACGCACGACGGGAAGGGCGTCTTCCGCGGCCTGCCTTCGCCGATGGAGGCAGCGCGCTACCACTCGCTGGTAGTCGAGCCTGACAGCATCCCGGACTGCCTGGAAGTGAGCGCGACCGTCGACGGGGTCGTCATGGGGCTGCGCCACAAGGAGCACCCCGTTGAGGGAGTCCAGTTCCATCCGGAGTCGTTCATGACCGAGCACGGCATGGCCCTCCTAGAGAATTTCCTGGAGGCATGACATGCGCCCGCCCGCCACACCGATAGACCTCGAGGTCGAGGTCAGGCAGATGGACAAAGGCCTGGACGCCGCGGATGTCTTTGCCTCCGTCGCCGGGCTGCCGCACTCCAGTTTCCTCGACTCCAGTCTCAAAGGGCCCAGGCTCGGGCGCCACTCCTTCATCGGCTTCGATCCGTACCTTGTACTGACCACCAAGGGAAAACGGGCAAGCAGGACCCGCAGGAGTGAGGTCGCGGAGACGTTCGAGTGCGACCCGTTCCAGGCGCTGCGTGAAGCCGTCGAAGAGAGGCGCGCGCCGCGGACATGGCGCGACGGTTCGATGCCCTTCAGCTCCGGCGGGATCGGGTTTCTCGCCTACGAGCTGGGCCGCTACGTGGAGAAGCTGCCCTGCTCCGTCGTCGACGACCTCGACCTTCCAGAGCTGGCGTTCTGTTTCTACGACAAGGTGATCAGGTTCGATCACGTCTCGGGCAGGGCCGAGCTCTGCGCGTCCGCCGGATCCTCGAGCGAAGCGAAACGGCTGGCGGACGAGGCGATTGGACAGCTCGAGCAGGGCGGGATAAAGGCCGAAAGGCGGGCCGGCGGCGGAGGCAACGGGCTCGAGTCCGGCTTCAGCAAAGACGAGTACATGACGGCGGTGGCGAAGGTCAAGGAGTACATCCTGGCCGGGGATATCTACCAGGCCAACCTCTCCCAGCGATACAGCGCTCCTCTCAACGAGAGCCCCTGGAGCCTTTACGAGCGGCTCCGCGTCCTCAACGCGGCCCCGTTCAGCGCTTTCCTGAACATGGGCGACTTCGCCGTGGCCTCGAGCTCGCCCGAGAGGTTCTTCGAGGTGCGCGGCGAGACAGTCGAGACCAGACCGATCAAGGGCACCAGGCCCAGGTGCGACACCGAGGCCGAAGATTCGCGGATGAAACACGAGCTCCTCTCGAGCGCGAAGGACAGGGCGGAGCTGTCGATGATAGTGGACCTGGAGCGCAACGACCTCGGGAGGGTCTGCGATTACGGGACCGTCAGGGTCGACGAACACGCCGTCCTCGAGAGCTACGCGACGGTCCATCACCTGGTGTCTACCGTCACGGGCCGGCTGTCCGACCGCCACGACGTGATCGACCTCGTGAAGGCCTCCTTCCCGGGCGGGTCGATCACCGGCGCGCCGAAGATCCGGTCGATGGAGATAATCGACGAGCTGGAGCCGACAGAGCGCAGCGTCTACACCGGCGCGATAGGTTACATCGGTTTCGACGGCAGCACCGACCTCAACATCGCGATCCGGACGATGATACTCGCGAACGGCCGGGCCTACTGGCAGGTCGGCGGCGGCATCGTCGCCGACAGCGACCCGCTCGAGGAGTACGAGGAGACCCTGCACAAGGGGCGAGCGATGTTCGAGACCGTGAAGGCCCAGGAGTAAGATAAGGGGCATGGTCAAGGCATTTTTCGATGGTGAGCTGATTGACGCAGAAGGAGCGGCCCTTCCCGTCAGGGACAGGTCGGTCCTTTTCGGTGATGCTGTCTTCGAGACGTTGAGGGCATACGGCAACAGGCTCTTCAGGCTGGAAAGGCACCTCGACAGGATGCGCCGCGCGTGCGCCGTACTTAGGCTCGAGGCCCCGTCCGTCGAGTACGTGGCGCGTGCCGTGGCGGACGTCCTCGAGGCCAACGGGCCGTTCGAAGACGGGCGCGTCAGGATCACGCTCACCGGGGGCGATTTCGGAGGTGACCTCGGCCTGGCCAGGTCGGGTAAGCCACGTCTGATCGTCACGGCCGTCCCTTACGAGCCGCCGCTTAGCTCCTACAGGGATGGCATAAGGCTCGTCATCTCCGGCATCCGGAGGAACACGTCCTCTCCGATCTCGCAACTGAAGACCTGCAACAACCTTGACTCCCTGATGGCAAAGCAGGAGGCTTTCGACAGAGGGGCTGACGACGCGGTGATGCTGACGACAGCCGGCAACCTGTCCGAGGCGACGTCATCGAATCTTTTCTTCGTGAAAGACGGGGTCGTATCCACACCGGACATGGGGTGCGCCTTCCTTCCGGGAGTGACGCGCGACGCGGTGCTCGAGAACTGCCGCGCTGAAGGCATGAAGTGCACGCCGGTGATGGGCGGGCCGGAGCTCCTCTTCGAGGCCGACGAGGTGTTCCTCACTAACTCGATGTTCGAGATTGTGCCGGTGCGCATCCTCGGAGATCACTCCTACGAATGCCCGGGTACCGTCAGGACCAGGCTGCACAGGGCTTACAGGGCGCTGGTCGCCTCCGAGCTATCTCTCGGAAGTCTCCCTGACCTCTTCAGCCCCGTGGATGATTAGCTCGACCACGGCGGGGTCGTCGAGCGTGGAGGTGTCGCCGAGTTCCTCTGTCTCGCCGGAGGCCACTTTCCTGAGGATCCTTCTCAGTATCTTGCCGCTGCGCGTCTTCGGCAGCACCGGCGCGAACTGAACGGCGTCGGGCCGCGCGATCGGTCCGATGGACTCCACGACCTGGTCGCGAAGCTCCTCGCGCAGCTTCGCCTCGCTGGTGCCCTCGTAATCCTTCCTGACCGTCACGTACGCGTAGACTCCCTGGCCCCGGATCTCGTCGGGCATCGAGACGACCGCGGCCTCCGCGACTGACGGGTGCCCGAGGAGAGCGTGCTCCACGTCGGCGGAGCCGATCCGGTGGCCGCCGATGTTTATCACGTCGTCGACCCTTCCCTCGATGCGGTAGAAACCTTCGGAGTCCACACGGGCGAGGTCGCCGGTGAAGAAGCGGCCCTTGAAGGCTGTGAAGTACGTGTTCACGAACGACTGGTGGTTCTGGTAGACGGTGCGCATCATCCCGGGCCACGGGCGCCTGATGAGAAGGAAGCCGCCAACGCCCGCTGGTACGTCTTTGCCATCGTCGTCCACGACCTCCGGCACCACGCCCGGGAGCGGAAGGCCGACCGAGCCCGGCAACATCGGTGTCACGAAGGCGAGAGAGCTCATCATTATGCCGCCCGTCTCGGTCTGCCACCAGGTGTCGACCAACGGGCACGTCCCGCGGCCGACGTTCTCGCGATACCAGGTCCACACGTCCGGGCTGATCGGCTCGCCGACGGAGCCCAGGACACGCAAAGAGGAGATGTCGCGCGTCGTCGTCCAGTGGTCTCCGAGCCGCATCATCGAGCGGATGACCGTTGGCTCCGTATAGAAGCAGGTGACCCTGTCCTTCTCGACTATGTCCCAGAACCGGTCCGGCTTCGGGTAGGTAGGGATGCCCTCGTACATCACGGTCGTGACTCCGTTGGCCAGAGGGGCGTAGACCCCGTAGGAGTGGCCGACTATCCAGCCAAGGTCGCCGGTGCACCACCAGACGTCTTCGTCCTTGAGGTCGAACACCCATCGCTGGGAGAGCATCACATGAAGCAGGTATCCGGCGGTCGAATGGAGCACGCCCTTGGGCGGGCCCGTCGAGCCGCTCGTGTAGAGGATGAAGAGCGGGTCTTCCGAGTCCATCTCCTCGGGCGGGCACTGCGAGCTGATGTCGTCCTTCGTCAGCTCCTCGTGCCACCAGAGGTCTCGCCCTTCCTCCATGTTGACGTCCTCGCCGGTCCTCCTGACCACGAACACCCTCTCCACGCCAGGGCACTCCTCGAGCGCCCAGTCGGCGTTGCGCTTGAGCTGGAACGCGTTCCCCGCGCAGTAGCCACCGTCGGACGTGATGAGCGTGGTGCAGCCGGCGTCGAGGATCCGGTCCCGGAGATACATCGAGCTGAACGCGTTGAAGACGACGTTGTGAATGGCGCCGATCCGGGCGCACGCGAGCATCGCTACGGTCAACTCGGGGACCATCGGGAGGTAGATGGCCACCCGGTCTCCCCGTTTCACGCCGCGATTCTTCAGGACGTTCGCGAAGCGGCACACCTCGTCGGTGAGCTGTCGATATGTGAAGGTCCTCCCGGTGCCGGGAGTGTCCGGCTCCCATATCAGGGCGAGCTTGTCGCGCCTCTCGGTCCTGGTGTGCCTGTCCAGGCAGTTGCAGGAGGCGTTGAGCCTCCCGCCCTCGAACCATCGCGTCTCGTAGGTATCCTCGTCCCAGAAGTAGACGTCCTCGAAAGGTGCGAACCATTCGAGCTCGGAAGCCATGCCGCCCCAGAAACCGGCAGGGTCTTCGAGGGCGTGACGGCGCATGTCCTCGTACTCTCGCCGGTCCAGGTTTGCCCTCTTCGTTGCCGTCTCGTCGGTGTAGATGAAATCTGAGTTATCCGGCATTTATGCTCCAGTTGTTTGTTCTGTTGCTTAATCATTCTAGCTGAATGTGGGTTGGCAAGAATGTGATCCATGGTTCAAGCAGATCGTGAATCAGCTGGCAGACGCTCAAGGTTTACGGTCAACACCAAGCTTCCTCTGAGTTCAGAGGTTTACCGGTCCTGATTTACCACTGACTTCAACATAGATGACCGCGGCCGCCTCCACCTGCTTGAGTCTTAGATCCCCCTCACCCTGAAACTTGCCAGACGTTGAGCACAGTCGCGGCCGGCTCGCTACGCGCTCGCCAGGGCTCGATGGGTACATCGAGCCCGTTGTTCGCCCTGGGACTCGATTTGAGGCACGGCAGATGCCGTGCCTCAAGGCTAGAAACGAGAAACAGGCCGGCGGATGCCGGCCTGTTTCGGTGTCTCTATTCGAGAAGGGCCCTTAGAGGTCCTCGTCGCCCTTGTAGCTGCCTTTCGCCTGGTAAGGCCAGTACGGCAGTACCGTCTTCCCGTAGATCTCCTCCAGGTTCTCAGCCGCAGCCAGGTACACCGCTGCGAAGCCGGTGAACAGGCCGATCACTCCGCCGGTCTTGGTGACCCAGCTGATCCCCCAACCTGCACCGATCGCAAGCAGTATGAACAGGATGAAGAGCGTGATGAACACGAACTGCAGAACCCTGTTTATCCTGAACGTGCCGATCATCATGAACAGCGTGAAAATGCCCCAGAGCAGCAGGTACCATGCCAACCCTTTGGCCCCCGGCTGGAACCCGGCGGCCTTCAATACCACCAGCGTCCTGTAGCTTGCGGACATAACGTAGAACACCAGGCTCAACCAGAACGCGCCGTAGATGACGAAAGCCGTCGTCGCGAACGTGTTGCCCTTCCTGTACTCCATTATGCCGGCGATTATCTGAGCGATCCCGCCCACGAAGATCCCCATCCCGAGGATCGTCGGATCCATCTTGATGATGCCCGCGTTGTGGATGTTCAGCAGCATCGTCGTGAGCCCGAAGCAAGTCAGGCCCAGCACTGCCGGGTTCGCCAACTTGACGTCGTCTGCCATTCTTCCTCCTCGCTAGCCCCTTAACCCCCGTCGGCCGACAGGCGCCTTACGTCCTATGTTATGAGCGGCTACTTTTTCTCTTTCAGTTTCTTGGACTCCTCGAGGATCGTGTCGACGACGCTCGGGTCCGCGAGAGTGCTGGTGTCGCCGAGGGAATCTGCCGTTCCCTCCGCGATCTTGCGCAGGATCCTGCGCATTATCTTGCCGCTCCTGGTCTTCGGCAGCGCCGGTGTGAACTGGATGATGTCCGGCGTCGCTATCGGACCGATCTCCTTGCGCACGTGGAGCACCAGCTCCTTTCGAACGTCATCCTCCTTTCTGGTCTCGTACTCGCTCTTGAGCGTCACGTATGCGTAGATGCCCTGGCCCTTGATGTCGTGGGGCATGCCAACGACCGCGGCCTCGGACACGAACTCGTGGCTGACGAGCGCGCTCTCGACCTCGGCCGTCCCGATCCTGTGACCGGAGACGTTGATGACGTCGTCGATGCGTCCCTGGAGCCAGTAGAAACCTTCCTCGTCAACCCTGCACCCGTCGCCTGTCACGTACAGGCCTGGGAACATGGTGTAGTAGGTCTGGATGAACAGGTCGTGGTTCTCGTAGATCGTACGCATGATCCCGGGCCACGGCTTCTTTATGCAGAGGAACCCGCTCTCGTTCGCGCTGCACTCGGTGCCGTCCTGCCGGACGACGATGGGGTCGACGCCGAAGAAAGGCATGCTGGCCGAGCCGGGCTTCATCGGGATAGCTCCCGCCAGCGGCGTGATGAGGATGCCGCCGGTCTCCGTCTGCCACCAGGTGTCGCAGATCGGGCAGTTGCCCTTACCGATCATGTCGTAGTACCACAGCCAGACCTCGGGGTTGATCGGCTCGCCGACCGAGCCGAGCACGCGGAGCGAAGAGAGGTCGCGCGTCTTCGTCCACTTGTCGCCGAGGCGCATCAGCGAGCGGATGACCGTCGGCGCTGTGTAGAACGCGGTGACCTTGTCCTTCTCGACTATCTCCCAGAACCGGTCGGGGTTCGGGTAGGTCGGCACGCCCTCGAACATGACAGAGGTGCTTCCGTTCGCCATCGGGCCGTAGACGATGTAGCTGTGGCCGGTGACCCAGCCGATGTCGGCGGTACACCACCAGATGTCGTCGTCGTGGATATCGAAGATGTACTTGTGCGAAATCGCCACGTGGAGAAGGTATCCGGCCGTTGTGTGCAGGACGCCCTTGGGCTTGCCGGTCGAACCGCTGGTGTAGAGGATGAAGAGCGGGTCTTCAGAGTCCAGCTGCTCCGGCTCGCACTCGCTCGCGATGTCGTCCGCCGCGAGCTCTTCGTGCCACCACATGTCGCGGCCTTCCACCATCTTCGCGCCTCCGTCGCCCTCGGGCGAGCGCTTGACCACGAAGACCGTGCCCACGTTGGGGCACTCCTCGAGCGCCGTGTCGGCGTTCTTCTTCAGCGGGATCGGCTTGCCGTTTCTGTAGCTGATGTCGCTGGCGATGAGCACCCGGCAGTCGGAGTCGAGGATGCGGTCGCGCAGCGCCTCGGCGGAGAAGCCGCCGAAGACTATGCTGTGTACCGCGCCGATGCGCGTGCAGGCCAGCATCGCGATCGGTAGCTCGGGGATCATCGGCAGGTAGATGCAGACGCGGTCGCCCTTCTTGACACCGCGCTTCTTGAGCACGTTCGCGAAGCGGCATACCTCGTCCAGCATCTGCTGGTAGGTGTACGTGCGGCTCGGGCCGGGCTCGTCGGGCTCCCAGACTATCGCGAGCTTGTCGCGCTTTCCACCCTTTACGTGCCGGTCCAGGCAGTTGTAGGAGACGTTGAGCTTACCCCCGGAGAACCACTCCACGTCGTTCTTCTCCTGGTCCCAGGTGAAGACCTTGTCCCACTTCTTGTACCAGTCGAGCGTCTCCGCCATGTCTCCCCAGAACTTGTCCGGGTCGTTGACGGACTCCTCCCACATCTTCTTGTACTCGTCCAAGCTCTTTATGTAAGCCTTCTCACTGAGCTCCTGAGGAGGATAGAGCTTTAAACGCTCGTCGGCGCCGGCGATTTTCTCGTCTGGTGCCATCTGCCATCTCCTTTCTTTTGCTTCTCTTCGTTCGTTCGCTTCTGCGGATTCAGCCTTCTGGCCCGGAGTCGGCGCCCTTCATCATTCGAGCATCGCAAGACGTCGATCTCTGACCGGAATGTCAAAATGTACCGGGACGTCGGCTAGAACGGAGGTATTATATATGGGCGATTGCCCCGGTTCAAGGACGGCATCCCCGCACCGTGCAACCGTATTAAGTCACGTCTACCGGAGTATGAAGCTCCAGAACCCCCGTCAGTCGTCCTCGGGAGCGGTCGGGGCCTGGCACACAGGCACGTCCGGGACCTCGTTCCCCATGACCCTCTCGATCGGCCAGAGGTAGCTCATCTCCCCGACGAGGTGCATCCCGCCGTCCACGTAGAGCGTGTGCCCCGTGACCCAGTCGGAGAGCGGGGAAGCCAGGTAGAAAGCGGCGTCGGCCACGTCGGAGGGCTTCCCGTAACGGCCGAACGGTATCTGGCGTAGAATGCCTTCCTTTATCTCGGGGACCGCCAGCACTTCCTCCATCAGTGGCGTGTCGATGGCGCCCGGGCCGATCGCGTTCACGTGGATGCCCCTGGGGGCCAGCTCCAGCGCCGCCGCGCGGGTCATCATCATCACGCCGCCCTTACTTGCGCAGTACGGTATCTCCCCCGCCAGCGGGATGGTCTCGTTTATCGAGGACATGTTGATTATCTTGCCGTGGCCTTCGCGGATCATGACCTTCGACGCCTCGCGCATGCAGAGGAAGCTGCCCTTGAGGTTCACGTCGATGACCATCTCCCACTCCTCGATGATCATCTCGTGCAGCGCCGACATGCATCCCGTACCCGCGGAGTTGACCAGGATGTCGAGTGCGCCCAGCTCCCGGACGCAGGCCTCGACGGCCGCGGCCACGGATTCTTCGTCAGTCACGTCGAGCTGCTGCGCGTACGCGGTCCCGCCCGCGTCCTTCAGCGCGGCGACGGTCTCGTTCGCCATGTCCTCGTCGAGGTCGGCGATCATTACTGCGGCGCCTTCCTTCGAGAACTTCTCCGCGATCCCGCGGCCTATTCCCGATGCGCCTCCGGTCACCAGGGCCACCTTGCCCTTGAGCGTCAGTTCCATTTCGTTGCCTCCAGCTGGGTCTCGCCTGCACTAGTGGACCGTCCCTAACGCTTCTTTACACGCGTTAACCTTGTCGAGTATGACATCCGCGCCCTTCGTCCATACGAAGGGCCGGGGATTTTCGTTGTGCTTGTCGATGTACTGGCCGATCGCGTCC
>Ga0209539_1000599_pt1 | contig 20436 bp, 19 predicted proteins | sample BarGraNGADG00312_2_FD_184499 | JGI IMG/M metagenome (GOLD analysis project Ga0209539, IMG submission 184499) | Arctic peat soil microbial communities from Barrow, Alaska - Barrow Graham LP Ref core NGADG0011-312 (SPAdes) (version 2) | ecosystem: Environmental > Terrestrial > Soil > Wetlands >... | reverse complement strand
TGGGTAAGTAAGTAACTCGTGGAACTGAATTATTAAACATTACGACTTTAATTATATCTCTTTCCAAAATTAATCAAATAAATTAGTTTGGAAATTATTAAACATTTTCTGAAATTTGATATCAGCGACATTTCCATCTATTACCGCGAACAGCGCTTAAAAGTAGCAAGACTTTCAATCCATAGGTGCTGTTTTTTTTTGTTAAATGCGGTTTTAAACTAAATAATTGATCTGTTAAAATAAAGTTGACTTTGGCTTAAACAAGGTGTAAATTTGATTATAACCAAAATCAAAAATTATGAAAAAATATTTAACATTTATCATCTGCCTTGTACTGGCTGGCAACTTGCTTGCACAGGAGAAATATCCCTTACCTGTCCTTACAGGTGATCAAAAGCACGGGAGAATGCTTGGTCAGTTCTGGTATCTGGGTGCTGCCGGATGTAATTTTGCCAAAACACATGGAGTGACAGCGTATGAATATGGTAAATATGTTGGGAATTTGTATGCACCTACGTGGGGAGAAGGGAATAACTTTGAGGGCTATGTTAAAGGAGTGATTTATAATTTTGAGTGCATGCGTCTTAATTCTGATTCAGGCATGGTTGTTAAAGTAAACGAAGATGAGTCAGTAAGTATACGTTTAGATGGCAATTTTTTGAAAAAGCTTTTTCCTGAGAGCAATGGTTTTGCCAGCTATGATGAATGTGTAGAATTCATGAAGGGCGTTTTTGAGCCAATTTCCGATCATATGGGAGCTACTATAAAAATAGAGTTTCTGGAAAACCTAATGATAACCACTTTAAAGAAAAAATAATCTTGATAAATAAGACAAAATATATTTTGATTAATTGAACCATATTTCTGAAATTTGATATCAGCGGCAATTCCTTCTTTTAGCAGCAAACAACACGATTAAGCAGCGAGACATTTCAATCAGGAGAAGCCGCTTAAAAGTAATCTGAGCTTTAAATAACAATAGATAAAAAATATGGGTATAATAACATATTCTGGTCTTTCGGTAGATCTTCTCCCCGAGTTTAATATGTTTGTATAAGAAGGTTTGTTTAAATTTATTTTAGCCACGAATGTGGCTAAATATGAATAACCCCTGGCGCCAGCCGGGGGTGGGCCAACACTCTGATCTATAGCCCTGAAGGGGCGTAATAGAATTATATTCAGCTCCTTCAGAGCTGCAGAACGCTTGTTGAGGCGCCACCCCTGGCTGGCGCCAGGGGTTATTCATATATGGCTCTTTCAGAGCCGGGGACAGAAGAACGTTAAGCTTGCTCTTGAAATAGCTGCAGCAGGAGGCCATTACATTATCATGATTGGCCCTCCCGGAGCCGGAAAGAAAATGCTGGCCAGGAGATTGCCGACAATCATACCGCCTCTGACTTTATAAGAAGCTTTTGAGACAATCAAAATTCATTGGGTGGCTGGCAAGATAGATGACCATATGACACTTATTACAAAGCGTCCGTTCTCAAGTCCGCACCATACGATTTCAGATGAATAGGGATGAGGCGGTAAATCGGTTATATATCTGTATATTAATATAATACATACTTACAGTATTCGATTTTTAAGACCAATTAGTCCAGAACCGTATAGAATATTACTGTTCTCCAAGGAGCGCATTAGTGTAATTTAAATTAAGATTAAAAAGGAAATCTTAAACTTTCATATATGATGCGCTTAGGTATCTGACCAGAGAATATGAAAATTCAATTGTTTGTCTGATAAAATAGGAATGAAATTATTTACATTTGATTAAACAATGAAAATTACTGTCTCGACTTCCTTACTGAATATTATTGGATTTTTAATTTCTTTAGAAGATATGGCTCAGAAAAAATTGGGCTACTCATAATTAGCAAACAGATAAATTAAAACAATATGAAAAACGTCAAGATTTTTTTTCTAATCATATTAATATGTTCCTTGACCTATTGCGGTAAGAGAAATTCTCAACAGGGTTATACAATTTCAATGGATTTAACAGGATTCAAAGACGATACTAAGTTTTATCTCGTGAATGTAGATTTAGGACGGGCGATTGATTCTACATCTCTAAAGAATGGGAAGGCACAATTTACTGGAGTGGTCAAAGAACCTGTAACATGTAGAATACATTCAGGAAATAAATACTTAGTTTTTCAACTTGAAAACTGTAATATTAAAATCAGTGGTAATTTTAATGATTTTTTTTATTGCAAAATTGAGGGTTCTGAACTTAACAAAGTATGGACTAAATCCAGAGATTATCAAAGAAAAGGACAAACTGAGAGAGACAGCCTTATGCAGATAATTGTTAAGGTAATGGGAACAAACCCTGATTTAGCAAATAAAATTAATTCAAGGGTGAAATATTTAGACAGTATTGAAATCCAATATCGAATTTCTTTAATTAAGAACGAGAAACCTTCATATTTCACCGTTAACGAATTATTTTTCTTACGAAATGATTTACCTGTAGATACTTTGAAGGAGTTATTCTCATTATTTCCATATTTTCTGCAAAAGACGAAATATGGAGACGTCATTCAGACATATATAGATTCAAGAAAGTCCCCAAGCATCGGTGAGAAATTCATTGATATTGAGGGTATAGATATTCATGGAAATTCCCACAGGTTATCAGATACAAAAGGAAAGTATGTTTTACTGGAATTTTGGGCATCATGGTGCGGTCCGTGTTTGGGGGAAATTCCGAATATGGTTAAAGCACATGAAACTTTTAAAGACAAAGGATTTGAAATATATAGTTTTTCTACGGATTCCAATATTGAAAATTGGAAAAAAGCAATTGAAAAATATAAAGCACCATGGATAAATGTTATTGATTTAAGGGGTTTTTATAGTATAATGGCAGCAAAATATGCAGTGAGGGGTATCCCAAAGAATTTTTTAATAAGTCCTGATGGCATTATTATTGGAGTTGATTTGAGAGGAGAAGGACTATATAATAAACTTAAAGAAATATTATATTAAGATTAAAAGGGATTATCGTAAATTTGAGAAAATCAACGAATTCCAAGTTGTTGGCGTGATTTTTGTTGTGAAAACAATAACACTAAAACTTCGTTCATGAAAAAGTTAGCATTGTTGCTTTTTATCCCAATCATGTTCGTTTCTTGTGAGAAAGATTATCTGATTTCAAATAAAGATGTACCAGACTGGTTGAAAGCAGATATTAAGCATCAGGAACAAGTAATCAAAGAATCACCACAACTGATGAATGCTTATGGTGGTTGGTTGCGTTTTGATTGGCAAAATGAATATTATTTTGAATATCATAATTCTTTAAGTTCCTCTTCACCAAGAGCAATATCAGTAGGTGGTGATACTCTTCATATCTGGGCAAACGATGTAAATACAGATTATTACAAAGAAAAATGTTGCAAGACGTTTGTTTGGAAAGCACCCAAATTCTCAGATATTCCCGATAAATAATTTTCTTTTAAGAGGGGTTGTGGAATTCATTTCGGATATACTGAAAATCCCTACACCCAATATCCTATACACCGTTGTCCACCCACGTTGGTTAATTCATGATTAAAAGGAAATTATGTAAGTTTGAAAAATACCAAGAATAGCAAGTTATTGGCGTGATTTTTGTGTGAAAATATTAACACTAAAACTAAGATCATGAAAAAGATTGTGTTGATGTTATTCTTTTCTCTCATGTTCTTTTCCTGTGAGAAAATCACTTTAGTTCCCAATGATGAATATAATTTGCAGGGAACTGGCAAAATAAAAACGAAATACATATATTCATCTTCTTCTGATAGCGAACCATATGCCAAAAATTCTTATTCTTATGATGGTAATTGGAATTTAAAGAAGATTTTAATTTCAGACTATCCCAAGCCTATTTTTGCTTCTTACACATATGAATACTCTGACCTTGGAGTTTTATTAAATAAGAAATACAACGGAATAGAAGGTGCAAATTACCCTGACCAAACTGAATCTGATTTTACTTTAATTAGGGAGTATAAATATAGTTATCGGGGTAACAATAAAATTGAATTAGAATATCGAAAAAATGCACTGGCAGATAGCTTAGTTTCTACTTATATGAATAATCTTTTAGTCTCTGAATATTATTATGATCTGGATGGTGATCTGAGTTATAATAGAAAATATGAGTATGATTCAGATAATAAATTAATTAAAGAAACATACAGTCCTGAAGGCACATATTTAATATATATGTATGAAGGTTCACGAGTTGTTAAAGTAACTGAGTTTGACCAGAATGGGTCAAAAATGATGGAAAATACTTATAGTTATACAAAATCAGATGGGGAAATGATTGTTGAACTATATAATAAAGATTTTCTTTCCGAAAAAACTACGTATAAAGATGGAAACGTCATTGAAGATATAAAATACCATCCTACGTTTCAAGGTGCAGAATGGTACTGTTATAAATACAGTTATTACTAATATAAAGGTTGTTATACGCTTTAGTTAACACTAACCTCAACAAACTATGAAAACACAATCAATAAGAAAATGGGTACTATTTCTAACAGTGATCTTCTCAATTGGACTTATGTTACTATCATGCCAAAAAGATAATACCTCGTTCCCTGACCCAAGTACGCTACCGAAAGGACTAACAGGTTCATGGGTTGAAACAACTACAGGTGTTGATACTATTGGTTTCAATTCTAACAAAGATTCAGGTTATTTCGGTTTATATAGAGGTTATGCGATGACAAATGGGTATTGGTTACCCAAGATTGGAAGCACTTGGTATTCATACACAATATCGGGAGACAGTATTAGTGTAGTTGACGGATTATCTAATTCAATGGAGGTCGAAACTTATTATTTCAAGTTCGATGAACCAATTTTAACAATCAGTATTGGTAAGTTTTGCAAGTACATTAGTACTAATAAATCTGTCCTGACTTTTAGAAAAATCAAATAGTGTCTTGCATCATGAAAAAGATAATATTCCTTTTGGTAATTATTGGTTTTGCTTCTTGTTCAAAAAAAGTTGACAATAGTGATATTACTCTTAGTATTACAAATTCTCAGTGGTATCTCACGAGGATTAATAATGTTGGCGGAGTGGTAAACTTGAAAATAGCGGGTTCAACAAATGGTGATAAGGTGACGATTAGAACATATGGAGACGGTGTTGTGTCTGATGAAAATATAGAATTGGATTCAAAAAAGAATTTTAATGAAGATGTTACAATTTCTTTTACTGCAACTTCCGTACCAAGTGGAGAATTTGAAGTAAGCACTAAAGTGATGGCTTATAATGGTAGTGACACGTTAGTAGTGCCTTTGAATAGCGGTAAATTGAAATATTGAAAATCTAATGACCAATGGGAAAGTTAATGATTCTACTTTCGATAATTCTATTATGCTGTGGATGTGCAAAGGATGATAATGAAATTTCGAAATTTGCGACTGGAACTTACTTTGGTGAAAAAACCATATATTATATGGACGCACATAACAAATCGGTTGACACCATAACAATCAAGTTTGACAATAGTACATATTCTTATTTTGGTTCATATGCACTGGATTACGGCAGAGGGAATTATCTTATTAAAAGCGATTCCATTAAATTTAATGATGATTTAGCCAGAATTGCTTTATATTCTTGGGAATGGATATTAGGTGGAACTCACAAATTTCGAATAATTGGAGATTCGCTTATTCTGAATCAAAATGGTTCGTACATCCAAGTTTCATGTAAATTATTAAGAATACCCAAATAATTAAACAAGAATAATATGACATATTGATTAACCCAATTGCCTCACTATGAAAACAATACTAAAAAATCATTTAATTATAGTATTATTCTTATTAGTTATTGCAGGTTGTGATAAAGATAAGGTCATAAGAACACCTGAAGAAGAACATATTCTTGAATTAGCATATTCAAAAGATTATTCTTATCCATTAGATTTTTATCATGAGATAAATGGTACGGGGTCACCGTACTATGAAAATACTGTAAGCATTAAACCTATTAATGAACGACAAAATATATGGATTGAATTAAGCACGAATGATAAAAATGAAGCAAGAGTGTGGTCAGATAAATCAAATGAATATAGTTCTGTTAATCGTCAGATAATAGGGGAAAGCGAATCAGATAAGTATTTTGAGTTCACAAGAAAAAATATTCAATATTCAAATGACATCCTACTTTCAAGAGTACATAAATCAAGTTATTTTCAACCAGAGTTAAACAAGTTCAGTGTATCTGATACATTAATCGGTACATATAACGGAGAATTAAATCTTGCAAGTGTTAAAGAACTTGTTGAGTATCTATGGAGTTCTGGTACAATAGGTGTAAGTTATTCGAAAGTATTAGAGTCAGAAATAAAAGAATATAATGACCATTTTGAATATTATATTCAGTCAATTGTAATTGTTTATGGTGACTTTGGAATCAAAGACGAAATTATTGTGTATGATAATTTTGTTACATTGAATAAATTAAATAGGGAACTGATTGTAAAAACGAATGAAGTAAAAACAATTCAAGGGAATCAGCATTAACACTTGCCTTACCATTTGTGATATTCTGGTATAAGATGAAATTATACAGATTTGTAGCACGCTAAAATATGTAAGCAGTTTATATAAATAATTACAAAATGAAGCACAGAATCATTTTCTTGTTAACGACCATCTTAATGGTATTCACCCTTTCCAATTGTAGAAAGGATAACCTTAATAATTCAAGTTCCCCAAATATTGAAGGATGGGAAATTGATTCCACAGATTTTATTTATAGCTGGGTCTCTCCTACAGATATTGATTTTCTTAATTCCAAGATTGGATATATTATTGGTACTAATGGCGACCTACTTAAAACGACAGATTCTGGGAAATCTTGGGTAAAATCATACATCGAAAAAGATTCTTCAGCAGTTATGACGAGTTCGATTTCATTTATTAATGAGACAACAGGGTACATTTATGGCTATTATAATGTTCTTAATGGTAATTGGTATGGAGTATTATACAAGACCTCTGATGGCGGTGAGAGTTGGACAAAGAAATACTATAGCACTGTATATCATTTGCACTCAATGAAGTTTTATGATTCTAATAATGGCATAGCTCTGAATGTGATAAATTCTGGTGCGACTATTTTAACAACAAGCAATGGTGGATTAAGCTGGGAAGTTGGAAGTGTAGAATTAGACCCTTCCACATACAGACTTTTTTTCTTAGGGGATATATGCTATGTAACAGGTAAAAACCAAAAAATACTTAAAAGTGTTGACCACGGTAAAACTTGGCAAACAATTAGTACTCCTGTCAGTTCATCAAGGTTTATACATGGATTCTATTTTATGAATGAAGATATTGGCTTTTTAGACCTTGGCGAAAAGCAATACAAAACAGGAAATGGCGGAAGTATTTGGACAGAAATTAAATTGCCGTTTTATTTCGATACTCCTTCTTCACCATATGAAAATTTTCACTTTAGCAATACAAATGATGGAATTGCTTTTATGATGGTTACGGGTTACATTGGTGGTGATTTCCCATCATTAATTGGAACATATGTTTATACAACATCGGATGGTGGTAATAGTTGGACAAAGTCTGATTTATATGAGAAGTTTTCTTTTGGCATCGTTGTTTATATATCAGATAATCTTGCTTATTGTATAGGCAACAAATATGTTTATACCTTACAAAAGAAATTATAACATTGATGTAGGTACTCTACCTTCTTCAATTTATTACATCTACATTAGTCCATAATCTGTTGATTTTTATCTGCAACATAAATTTGTAAAAAACCCCCTCATTAGCCACAATAACAGAAGAATAGGGATGATGCGGCAAATCGTCTATATATCTGTATATTAATATAATACGCTATTGCAGTAATCGATTTTGATGACTATATAGTCCAGAACCGTATAGAATATTACTGTTCTCCAAGGTGAGCATTGGTGTAATTTAAATTAAAAATAAATTAACACTTCGATTGGCATGATTTATGGTGCACATTGTATTATATTTATTGTAACCAAAGCAAACCAGTTAGTTATGAAGAAGATATTTTTTTTATTTGTTTTGGGAATGTCATTAACACTTTGTACCAAAACTCCAGACAAACCATCTACGGATGAAGGAATAAATGGCAAAATAAAGGTTATTGGTTGTTCCTATGGTTGCACTCAATACTTAGTATCTGTACCATCATCCACAAGCGAAACATTATACTATCCGATTAACTTACCGAATTCTTATAAACAAGGTAATATGGATGGAGTGAATATCACTTTATCATTTGACATTCTAAGTGATTCTACACAAATATATGTAGGTACGGAAACTGATGGTCAAATGCCTCTATTCAAAGCCCAAAATATTAATATTACTAAAATAAAAAATAGTAAATAAGTCCTCTTTTCTACACCTTTCTCGCTACTCCCCACCAATTACAATCCTTAAGAAGATTGTATCCTTTGTAGGTTAAGATTAAAATGGCAACTTAAGTATTTTTGGTATTATAAAATTCTCCGTTTATTTGGTACGGAGAATACTGAATATACGATTCCATAATAATCGCTTTCTGGTTCGACAAGAATGAAATTAACAACCTCATTTTCAATAATTTTTATTGTGTTCGATAAATAAGTTGCTTGTTTTTGAGAAAAAATGTGTTAGTGTTAAAGGTCAGCATCTTGTAATGCATTTATTATTAATACTATAGAAGGGGGATAGAATTAGGTTTATTATTAACCATTTATTAATTTTACATTTCGACAAAAGACAGAAAACCACTGTTAAAGCATAAATTAAAGCAGGTTATCTTTCTTCAGAAACTGTTTACCTGAACCTTATTCCCGTAACCATGAAAAAACCAATCGCTGGAAAGAAAACAAAAATAACTACAGTTTCCAAACCTACTAAACAGCCAAGATTAACTTCATTCAGTTTTCCTATTGTTGGTATAGGTGCTTCAGCAGGTGGACTGGAGGCACTGGAACAGTTTTTTACCAACATGCCCAATGACAGTGGTATGGCTTTCATTGTTATTCAGCATCTTGACCCGAACCATGTAGGCATGCTGCCTGAATTGCTGCAACGATGTACCAATATGATAGTAAATCAGGTAAAAAACCACATGGAAGTGAAACCGAACCATGTATTTGTGATACCTCCCAACAAGAGTATGTCTATACTGAACGGTTATCTTCATTTGTTCAAGTTGCCTGAACCAAGGGGTTTGCGGCTTCCCATTGATTTCTTTTTCCGCTCCCTTGCAGATGACCAGCAGGAAAAAAGTATTGGCATCATTCTTTCAGGTATGGGTTCTGATGGCAGTCTTGGATTGAAAGCGATTAAAGAGAAGAACGGTATTATACTGGTACAAGACCCTCTTTCATCAAAATTCAATGGCATGCCAAATAGTGCCATCGCATCCGTTCCAGTTGATATACTGGCTGCAGCAAACGAATTACCTGAAAAACTTGTTGCACTTATTAAATTCACTCCTGTTATTGCAGAGAAACTTATACTTGACGAAAACAAACACAATCTTGAAAAAATAGTCATATTACTTCGGAAACAAACGGGACATGATTTTTCTTTTTATAAGAAAAATACAATGTACAGACGTATCGAAAGGCGTATGGGCATTCATCATATGGACAAAATTGCCGATTATGTCTACTTTTTACAGAAAAACCCAAAAGAGTTGGATATACTTTTCAAAGAGTTATTGATAGGTGTAACTAACTTTTTTCGTGATGCGGAAGTGTGGAAGATTCTAAAAGAAAGTGTTCTGCCCGATTTGTTTAATGACTTGCCAAACGGGCATGTACTAAGGGTATGGGTTGCAGGTTGTTCAACAGGTGAAGAAGCCTATTCATTTGCAATGGTTTTTAAAGAAGCCTACGAAAAAGTGAAACATAATAAAAATCTGACTCTGCAGATATTTGCCAGCGATATTAACAAAGAAGCGATTGAAATAGCACGCCAAGGTGTTTTCAATCCAAATATCATTGCTGATGTATCGGCTGAACGATTGAGGCAGTTTTTCACAAGAAACGAGACTAATTTCAGTGTTAATACTTCCATACGTGACATGATAGTGTTTGCACCACATGATATAATTAAAGACCCGCCATTCACCAAACTCGATTTTGTTTTGTGCCGTAATTTATTGATATACATGGAGGCTGAATTACAGAAAAAACTGTTGAACCTGTTTCATTACAGTCTCAGGGCGGGGGGGGTAATGCTGCTTGGCAGTGCAGAAAACATTAATACTAAAGAGAGGTTATTTACAGCGATTGATGCTAAATTAAAATTCTACAAACGTTCTGATACTCCAATAGATATTTCAAGGTTGGATTTCCCAAGTACTTCTTCTCATTCATCTAAACGTATACAAGGGGATATCTCTCCTGCTAAAGATTCTATGAATATTCAGACCTTTGCCGACCAATTAGTACTACAAAAATTTGCTCCTGCAAGCGTACTTATAAATCAGGAAGGTGACATACTTTATATTACTGGCAAGACAGGTAAATACTTAGAACCTGCCGCAGGAAAAGCAAACTGGAATATATATGCAATGGCTCGCGATGGCTTACGTAATGAATTATCTTTTGCTATCAGAAAGGCAAAACTAAGTTATGAACCATTTATTTTAAGAAACATAAAAATTGGAAATAACGGAGGCGCTCATTTGGTAGATATTACTTTCCAAGCTATTGAAAAGCCTGATGCTGTTAAGGGAACTATAATGGTTGTTTTCGCAGATGTCAAAGTCCTCACAAAAAATGCAACCATAAAATCGAAAACTGAAAAACAAACCTCAAATACCCGTGAACGAGAATCTCAGATTGAATTACAACGAACCCTCGAAGAGTTACAAAGTACACGTGAAGAAATGCAAACTTCACAGGAAGAGTTAAAGTCGACAAACGAAGAACTGCAGTCAACTAATGAAGAGTTGCAATCTACCAATGAGGAACTCACAACATCGAAGGAAGAAATGCAAAGTGTGAACGAAGAACTGCAATCAGTAAATGCTGAATTGCAAAGCAAGCTAAGTGATTTTGTTGAAGCAAATAACGACATGAAAAACCTTCTCAACAGTACAGACATTGCTACTTTATTTTTAGACAAAGAATTGAAAATCAGAAGATTTACCCACCAATTAACCAAATTATTCAAACTCCGTCCGATTGATATTGGCAGACCATTTACTGATATGGCTTCCGATTTGAAGTATCCCGAAATAGCCGACCAAGCAAGGGAAGTATTACTTACTCTGGTATTTAAAGAGTCTGAAATTTCAACCAACGACAATAGATGGTATACAGTTCGGATAATGCCTTACCGCACGCTTGATGATAAAATTGACGGGGTGGTAATAACATTTGTTGATATTACTGTAGCCAAAAAATTAGAAGCCAAATTAGTCGCTGCCAATATAGAAGAAAAAGAAAAACGGTTGGCAGAATTAGTCAATGCCAACAAAGAACTTGCGTTTCAAAACAAAGAGAAACAAAAACGTGCAGATGAATTAGTCATTGCCAACAAAGAACTTGCGTTTCAAAACAAAGAGAAACAAAAACGTGCAGATGAATTAGTCATTGCCAACAAAGAACTTGCGTTTCAAAACAAAGAGAAACAAAAACGTGCAGATGAATTAGTCATTGCCAACAAAGAACTTGCTCTTCAAAACAAAGAGAAACAAAAACGTGCAGATGAATTAGTCATTGCCAACAAAGAACTTGCTCTTCAAAACAAAGAAAAGAAAAATCTGAAAGCCGAATTAACCAAGACCATTAATATTCTTCGTGAACATAATTTATACAAACCATGAAGAAATCACAAAACAATTTGACAGATGCTTAAATACTTCGCCAAAAGGCAGAAAAGTTTCTTCAGAACAAGACAAATAATGTATTCCCCAAGCAATCTGATGAAGGAAAGATAAAACTTATCCACGAACTTGCAGTTCATCAGATTGAACTTGAAATGCAGAATAATGAACAAATTTGGCGAAGAAGCAAGTTGACGCCACTAACAAAAACTATGAAGAATTATTCGACTTTACGCCAGCATGTTATTATACACTTTCCAGAGAAGGTGATATTCTAAATTTGAACAATAGCGGAGCGCTTATGCTTGGTAAAGCTCCCAATAGCTTAATTAAAAGTAGATTCGGTTTATTTGTATCAGACGCAACAAAACCAATTTTTAATCAGTTTCTACAGAATATATACAACACCAAAACAAAGCTAACTACCGAGGTAACTTTGCTGCTTGACAATAATTTCCCAGTTCATGTTTATCTTGTTGGTCTTATTACAGATAACGGCAAAGAATGTCATATAAACTTGGTTGATATTTCAGAGAGAAAAAAGAAAGAGGAAGAACTAAAGAAAATGTTTGATGATCTTACAATTGCTAATATTGAAATTGTAGCAAAGAAGGATGAAATAGAAAAGGGAGCAAAAGATTTAGTAATTACTCATAAAGAGCTTGAGCAATCACTGAATCTCAATGCTGACAAAAATCTCTTCATTTCAAACCTTGCGCATGATCTGAAAAGTCCATTTAGTGTATTACTTGGTTTGACTGAAGTTTTGATGGAAAGCATCTATCAGATAGATTTAGCTGAAATTGAAACCATCGCAAAAGAGATCAATCAATCTGCAAAGAACACATTTGAATTGCTTGAAAACATGTTAAAGTGGGCAAGAATGCAATCGGGCAAATTACCTTTCGAACCTAAAAAATTAAAATTTGTAGAGATAAGCAATGAGGTCATAAAAATTCTTCAACCTTATGCCATTTCAAAGAATTTGACGCTTATAAACTCATTATAAGATGAGTTATTTGTCTTTGCTGATAAGAATATGTTAGATGCCGTGTTAAGAAATCTTATATAAAACGCAATAAAATTTACCAACTATAATGGTGTAATTGAAATATCAGCCATACAATCGGACTCGAATCTAACTATTTCTGTTTCAGACAACGGAATTGGTATCGAGCCTAATAGGCTATCTAAACAATTTGATATTACACAATTACAATCAACTACGGGTACTGCAAAAGAAAAGGGAACTGGGTTAGGATTGTTAATCTGTAAAGAATATGTGGAAAAACATGGTGGTAATATTTGGGTAGAAAGTGAGGTCGGAAAAGGGTCAAGATTCTATTTTAATTTGCCATTCAAGGTTGAATTAAAAGAATTGAATACTAAATCAGATTATACCGAGGAAGATAAAATTAATGACCTCAAAATCTTGATTGTCGATGATCAATATTCATTAAGATTAATCCTTGGTGAAATGGTAAAGACGTTTAGCAGAGATATATTGTTTGCATCAAACGGAGAGGAAGCAATTGAAATCTGCAGGAATAATCCTGATCTCGATTTAATACTTATGGATAATCAAATGCCTGATATGAATGGATTTGAAGCTACGAAACAAATAAAACTCTTTAATGAAAAAGTCATAATCATACTCCAAGCAGCTTTTGAGCTTACAGAGATTTCAAAGAAGGAAAATGATACATGGAATGACGGCTATATTACAAAACCATACAATAAATCCTCTATTTTACAGATGATTAAAAAGCACTTCAAATAGTATTCATGGAACAGACAAACGGCAAGTGTACAGAAGAGGAATCTGGAACAGGTTTAGGATTAATCCTCTGTAAAGAATTCGTGGAAAAACATAGTGGTAAAACATGGGTTGAAAGTTAAGTTGGGAAAGGGAGTGATTTTAAATTTACTCTATCAATATCAGTGGAATAGGTAAATCATATAAATAATCAATGTTAAAGTTCATAGTGAAAAGGACTAATTCAAGAAAAAACTTGAATCAAAGCTGTGCATTGCCTTGATTGAGGATTTCAGTAGTAGTCCATAATCTGTTGATTTTTATCTGCATTATAAATTTGTAAAAAACCCCCTCATTAGATACAATAATGGATGTCGCACTAGTGGGTTGCGGTACCTTTCCTCAACCGGGAGAGATCTCCCCTGGTCATAATGGAGTGTTATTTCTCGATGAACTTCCGGAATTCAAACGGACAGTACGGAAGTTATGCGGCAGCCTCTGGAAGACAGAGTCATTACAATTTCTAGGGCAAAATCGACTGTTGACTATCCGGCAAGTTTAATGCTTGTTTGTTTAAATGCATAGGTTTAATTGATTGGTAGTTAATAAGATAATAGTCTCAACACCCCTGATATCTATATCATATTCTGATTAATCCTTTCTCATTTCAAGCATCTCAGGAATACATGATACATATCGCCTGAATATGTGAATTATGTAATTTATTTCTAAAAGTTTATAACACATTCAGGTGCCAATAGTCCTATTTTTGTATCGTGGAAATCATAAAAAATAGCGCATTTAACTGTTCAGTTTGCTCTATTAAGTTAATGAATATGGATACTATCCATCTGAACATAGTAATCGATAGTTGGGTTTTTAATAAAAGATGAATGGTATTGAAGTAAATGCCGAAAGGTTTGACACCGGATTTGGTCAGTCAGACTTCGCTTAAAATTCTAAAAAAAACAAATCATTATGAAAAAATTATTGATTTTATGTTTTGCATTTGCACTGATTGCAATAAGTTGTAAAAAAAACGATAATAAGAATATTAACAATTCATCCGATAAAACAGTATGGGAAAATATGTTAATCAATAACAATCTTAATTCATTAAATGAAAGAATTTCTTTAACTGAAAATAACAATGCTTATGTTTTTGGCGATACTGCAAAAAAATCAATGAAAAGTGGTAAAGGAGCAGTGGCTCCTTCAGTAACCATTCAGCTGATTGCAGCTTTATATCCCCCGGAATATAACGGTGAAGTTTTACAAGCTTCACATGTATGTATAGTGGATCATTATGCTTATGTATCTTACAACACACAAGGTCCAAGATATCTGGGAGGAGTTGATATTGTTGATATAAGCTATCCAAATAATCCTGAATTGGTATCTAGTGTTGTTTTCATAAATAAAGAAACTAATAAAGGCAAGGATGTAAGTTCAGTGGATGTTAAATTTTCGCCTTCTGCAACGAGTAATACTTTTCTCTGGATTACCGGAGCTGATGAAACTCGTGATAGCGCATTTGCAGAAAGATATGAACTGAATTCATCCAATCAATTTGAATCAGGCCAATCTGTAAATTTCTCTCTAAAAGGTTATGTCGGTACTGATGTAAGATTTTACAATGACAAAGTTTATGTTACATCTGGCACCGGTGGAGGACTGACTATATTAGACAATCAAATGAAAGAAGTAAGTTTTATGAATATGGAAAATGCCCGTTCAGTTGATGTTAATAAAGATTTTGAAATAGCACTTGGTGGAAATCCTGGTCATTTATATAATCCTGGTATTTGGGATAAAGAAATTGGTGGTTCTGCTGATCCTGAAGCAAAATCCATATTAAGATTATACAATAAATTTGCTCTTGTTGCCCTGGGTGAAGAAGGTTTAAAATGTTATGATGTATCTTCTAATATGCCTTCCGCCGTAATTTCAGCATTACCCAGACCAGCAGTTCCTGAAGGTGAATCACCCTCGGATTATGTTACAAATGGAGTGTCAGTCTCCGATAATGGCTGGGTCTACATAGCAAATGGCGCTGGTGGTTTGGATATTGCTAAAATAGCTACCGATGGTAAGTTAACATGGATGGGTAATATTAACCTTGGGGCGTCAGTTAATTTTGTTGAGAGTAATGCAAATTATGTATTTGTTGCCAGGGGTGTACTTGGATTAAAAATTTTAAAAGTTACAGAAAATTAGAATATTAACGTACTCGTTTCTTTTTCTTTTCAAAGCCTTTTCTATCTGCTTTGCCCCATCCTTTTTTCCCTCTCAATGCCTCAAGATTCCCCCTTACAGCAAAATATGTATACATTGGATAAAAGAAGGGTTCTAAAAGTGCAGCAGTCAGGAGTTTCAAAACATCTCTTTTTTTCTTGTACTTATGGTAAGTAATCTCTTCAAAAAGGATTGCCCATATTGAAACAGATACTGCAAAGGTGTAAACAAAAAGGAAGAGGAGCAGGTAAAACGGCCAGTTAATCGAATTAGTTACGACAAGAAAAATGGAATAAATAAAACCTAAAAAGGCTATCAATGGTGCTAACCATTCAAAGAAAAACCAGTAGGGGTATCCAAGAAGTCCCAAACGGCCATAGGTTTTATTGAAAAATATTTTACGATGCGTCCAAAGAGATTCGACAAGCCCACGGGTCCATCGGGTGCGTTGGGTCTGCAATGATTTAATATCAGACGGCACTTGTGTCCAGCAGAGAGGATCGGGTATATATGTCACTTCGTACTTCACTCCTTCTTCAGCCATGCGCCGTCTCATACGAACAACAAGTTCCATATCTTCCCCTACCGTCTTGATACTGTAGCCACCACCTTTTATTACCGTTTCACGATCAAAGATACCCATAGCTCCGGAGATAAGCATTAATCCATCAAGTTGGCTCCATGCCATCCTTCCAAGAAGAAAAGCCCTTGTATATTCAAGAACCTGAAGACGAGGCAGCATCTGGCCAGGAAGATGGATTTCACGAATATGACCACCTTCAACATCACACGAATTAACTATTCTTATTACTCCGCCAGCTCCTATTACCTTCCGATCTTTTTCTTCAAGAAATGGTTTTACAAGTTTAAGAATCGAGTCAGTTTCGATGATAGAATCAGCATCGATAGAAATAAAAAGACTGCTCTGGCAAACATTAATACCTGCATTTAATGAGTCAGCTTTCCCTCCATTTTTTTTGTCGATTACAGTCAACCTTTTAAAGGAAGGGTTTTTTGACTTATATACTCCTCTTATTCTTTCACAGGGTAGGTGGTAATCGAAGTAGTAATGAACCTTTGTAAGTTCATATTCCTCCTTAATCTTTTCAAGGGTATTGTCAGTAGAGCCATCATTTATCAGAATAACTTCAAAATTGTTATAATAGAGTGAAAGAAGAGTTCGGACATTATCAATAATAGTTTTACTTTCATTAAATGCGGGAGCAATAATTGAAACTTCAGGGCTCAAAGGAGATAATACCAGGGAGTTATAATTGACATAACTGTTTTTTCGCAGGTACTTACGAAGTGCCATAGCGGAGAATATACCCAGAATCAGATATGATCCTGAGAGAACCAGCGTAATTATAAAGAACATATTTGAAAAAACAGATTCCATTGCTTTTAAAATATTCTTTTATCCAGAACATGTTTTATAATAATACTGTAATTTTTGTACTCTGATTCCATTACTTTGACAAGTGCTTTATGCCCCTCTTCTCCATTGTTTCTTATTGCTTTAGTCGCTTCGATCTGCAATTGTACATCGTTTTCTTTGTCAAGAACCAGTATCAGGAACCCTATCATCGAAACATCGGGCATTTTACCCATCGATTTTATTATCTCAAGACATATTTTGTATTCCTGATATTTGTACATATGCTTCATTGTCTCAAGTGTCGAGCGCATATCAAGATCCCCGGCTACTTGTACTGCAAGGTATCTGACTGAAGGATCCTGATGAAAAAGTGTCTCCAGGATATTGTCTTCTGATTCTTTCTGTTTAAACTCCCTGATCATCCTGAGTGCAAATGTAACCACGGTTGGATTAGGCGAAGTGAGCCACTTCTGAAAGGATGGGTGAGGAATATTATGGTGAACGATAAGCTCATGAAGAGTTATCTGTTCCCATAAAGAGAAATGAGAAGTGAGATGTGACAGAAACTCAAAGGGATTATCATCACTGAGTCTGACAAGAGCAATCTGGGCCTCCATTCTAAGTATTTCATTCGATGAGTTAAGAGCTTTATATATAACAGCATTAGCATCTTTAATATTCATAAATGCCAGCTCCCGGATTCCTTTTATCTTAATATGCCAGCGGCGGCTATAAGCTTTGGTTATCGAATCTTTGTCCAGGCTAAGAAGCTTATAAAGGCTAATAAGTTTTTTACTCTCCTCTCCCTTAAGATTGATGCTTACATCTATCATCTGGTCTATAAGAACCTGACGTCTATAAGTATCTGAGGCAATTAAACGGAATTCTTCAGCACTGGCGGAGCCAAATAAATAGTTAATGATATGGCTTTGATATTTCTCCAGCAAATACTGGTGCAGCTGCTCTTCTTTTTCCATCCTTTTTCTGTTCAGAAGAATGATAATCAGTAAAATTATCATTGTAACAATAAATATTATAATAGCTGCAATCAGGAAATTAACTAGTACTAATGATTTTTTGGAATAATTTATTCTACTTATCCAGCTACTGTCGCCCTTGATGAATAAAATTAAGGGGACGGCACTTGAAGCTTTCTCAACTGTTGATTTCATCACTACCTGATCGCTGAACCCATAAGTCTTATAAGTTGTGCCTGATGGGTATCCCCGCCCAGAATCGGCTGATAAAAGTGATATTATTAGCAACAGCTTTATCATTTCATTTTGATGGCATAGATGAAATTGACATTACCTTCAAACCTGTTTCGCCAGATTGTTTCTCTATACTCCTCGCGAGAGTAACCTGCTCCTATGCGCATTACCAATTTGTGAGTCACCGACATATTATACGCCAGCCTTAAAGTGTTGGAATATAGTCGCATAAGATTTACCTGGATATCAAAAGGTTCGTCAGGTGCAGCTCCTGTGCCCAGAGTAATCTGGAAGTAATCCTTATCATTGAAATATCTTCTTGTATTCAGGACTATTGAGGCTCTGGTACCAATATCCTTAAAATAGACAAATCCTTTCAAAGACAACCAGTATTTACCAACATACTTTTCAACTGATGCTAATGCAATGAAAGCACTCTGGTCAAAATAATAGTAGTTTAATCCGGCAGAGATGGCCCAGCCTGCAGGCAAAACCTGCCATACTTCAGCTGCCGCCCTATGTCGGGGGAAAGACGTACCGGGGCTGTAAGCGTAGGCCAGATCCGCATAATTTTTGCTTGTTATCTTGGGCCAGGCTTCAGCTTCTATCTGCAATTCAGCAGCTTTAGAAGGAGATGGTTCACCAATTCTGATGTTACCAATATTCAGTCCGGCATATGCCGGTCCCCATTTAAATCTGTGTCCCGCACCGGCATTAAAGACTTGCCAAAATCGTGAATAAGGGTCACTGAAACTGTCGAAAGAGTACCCGGCTCTTAAATCAGTTGATACCGGTGTATTTTCTCTTGACCACATGACTATATCACTTCTGGCAGAAAGGGCATCTTCATTGCCAGGTTCCTTTAAAAGAAGAGTATCTATAACGGCTCCGGCATTAATATAATCCTTCTGCCAGGCAAGTATGCGGCCCAGGAGTATACGTGCATCGCCATATGAGGGATACATGTTGACAAGTTTACGTGCAGCGGCAGCGGCAGTGGCATAATCACCATCAAAGGCTATTGTTTTAATCCTATGATATTCCGATTCCGGATTAATAGCATCCTGCGAAAATACTTGTAGGGTATTCAAAAGTCCAGCAACTAATACAATAAGAACGAGATATCTGTTCATGGGTTACTTTTTGAGAATAGAACAGATTTGCCGGATAAGATCAGATGGATCAAATGGCTTAACAATATAACCACTGATTCCTAACTCCCCTGCCTGACGTTGCATCTGGAGATCACTGAAGGCGGTAAGTACCAGCACTGGTGTGTTCATTTTAAGATCAGATCTGAGATATTTGATCACTTCCAATCCACTGTGAAAAGGCAGATGGATATCCACCAAAATTAAATCATAAACAGTTTTTTGCAAAAAGGTAAAGGCTTTATTGCCATCTTCTGCAGTATCTGATTTATACCCTTCCTTTTCCAAAATGAAGGAAAGGGTATTCATTGTCAGCTTGTCATCCTCACAAATTAGTATTTTCATTTTTTCTTAATACACCCTACAATAATTCTATTCTTACTAGAAACGTTTAACTTACCCGATAGTTTAATGTAAGAATTGTTTGATGATCACTTTAGGACAATTAAAGCAGCAGAGTTGCCCATTCTCCTTTCTCTCACTCACCCCATCTCCCCATTAACTTTTAACTTTTATCTTTTTCCTTTTGTCTTTTATCTTATATTTTCCTATATTTGATATTGGTTTCCTAATGTGCTAGTAAACTTAAAATTATGTTAGTCAGAACATTTGCCAGTGCAGTCACTGGTATTGACGCGGTGACCGTAACTATTGAAGTTAACGAGTCACGTGGCGTACAATTTTTTCTTGTTGGATTACCCGATAGTGCTGTTAAAGAAAGTCAGCACAGAATTGCATCAGCACTGGGTACACTGGATTATCATTGGCCAGGAAAGCAAATAGTAATAAATATGGCACCAGCCGATATCAGGAAGGAAGGATCAGCATATGATCTTCCGCTGGCA
>Ga0209539_1000598_pt1 | contig 20445 bp, 19 predicted proteins | sample BarGraNGADG00312_2_FD_184499 | JGI IMG/M metagenome (GOLD analysis project Ga0209539, IMG submission 184499) | Arctic peat soil microbial communities from Barrow, Alaska - Barrow Graham LP Ref core NGADG0011-312 (SPAdes) (version 2) | ecosystem: Environmental > Terrestrial > Soil > Wetlands >... | reverse complement strand
TCGGCTTCGGGACGTCGTCGTTGCGCCTGGTTTGGCACAAGCGGCGGTGGCGGTGCGTGGAGCGGTTGTGCGCGCGGGGCTCGTTCACCGAACAGGTCGACGCCGTGCCCGCCCGGGCCCGGCTGTCGGTGCGGTTGCGCGGCGAGCTCGCCGGCGCGGTCGCCGAGGAGCACCGGTGCGTGGCCGAGGTCGCCGCCCACTACGGCGTCGGGTGGGCCACCGTCCACGACCCGTTCATCGCCCACGTCGCCGCACCGTTGGCCGCGCCGCTGCCGGTGGTGCGGGTCCTGGGGATCGACGAGACCCGCCGCGGCAAGCCCTGTGGACCCACGATGTGGGCACGGGCAGGTGGATCCTGACGCATGACCGGTGGCACACGGGGTTCGTCGACTCGGCCGGCACCGGCGGGCTCCTCGCCCAGGTGGAGGGCCGCTCAGCAGCTGTCGTGACGGCGTGGCTGCTGGCCCAACCGGCGCCGTGGCGCGAGCAGATCACGCACGTCACGATCGACCTGTCCGCCTCCTACGCCAAGGCGGTCCGCGACGGACTGCCCAACGCGGTCCTCGTAGCAGACCGCTTCCACATCATCCACCTCGCGAACGGCATGCTCACCGCGGTGCGCCAACGGGTCGTGCGCGAGACCGAGGGACGCCGGGGCCGCAAGATCGACCCGGCCTGGCAGGTCCGGCGCCGCCTGCTCACCGGCCACGAGCACCTGCGACCGCAGACGTTCACGAAGATGTGGAACGTGCTGGTCGACACCGGCGACGCGGGCATCGAGATCCTGGGCGCCTACATCGTCAAAGAGGACCGACGAGCCCTGCTCGCGCTGTCCGGCACCCACCCCGACCGGGCCGTGATCCGGAACCGGCTGTTCACGTTCTACGACCACGCCGCGGCGTCCACCGCACCCGAGGTCCACCGCCTCGCGGCGACCGTCGACACGTGGTGGCCAGCGGTCCTGGCGGGCCTTCAGACCGGGTACTCGAACTCGAGGTCGGAAGGCTACAACCGGCTCGCCAAACACGAAAGACGCAACGCGTTCGGGTTCAGAAACCCGATCAACCAGCGACGACGCATACGCTGGGCATGCATCCGCCAACACCGGCGGGACGCAGCCAGGAACGCCGCTCTGCCCGGCTAACTTCGAAGAGCCACTGAAGGGGAGTCCTACATGCTGTCAGCGCGCGTCGCATTCCATCACACGCCCGCCCGCACCATCGCACGGCTTCGCGGCACGCGGCGCTGCATGGGCGGTGGCACTCCTTGCGGTCGCGAGCGGTGTCGCAGGTTGCTCGTCGTCTGCGGGTCCTGCAGCGCCTGTCAACCCTCCAACGGCATCGCCGGTGCAGCCCGCTGCCACGCCGAGCGCCGATCCATTCGCGGGGCCGTCCATCCCGGTGGACTGTCAAGCGTCCGACTACGACAGGAACGGCTACGCGAGCATGGGGCGACCCGAGCGCGGCTGGATCGCTGAACGCTACGACTTCAGCAAGAAGGACGTCATGGTGGACCGGTTCGAGCGCCGGTCGCTTGCGCTGCCACCGCTCACGGCCTCCGGAGACCTCGACAGGGGCAAGGGCCTCACGCCCCTGCAATGGGTGCAGCAGCAGGGAGGCCCGGTCACCAGCGACGTGTTGGCTGCGCAGGCCATCCCCGGCACCAGCCACACGTACGCCGACTACCTGACCACTTCCGACTTCGGTGCGAGCATCGCCGGTCAGGAACTGGACTTGAAGGGGGCGCAGGTCTTCACGCTGGCCACGCTGGCCGCCAAACAGGAATCCGGGGGATCGAGCCCCGTCACCGTCGGCGACGGCACGGTGAGCGTCGAATTCACGAAGCAGTCCCCGTTGCAGGGTTCGTCCGTCGGTGTGTTCGCGGTGACGTTCGCCGGCCCGCCGACACAGACCAACGGCACCGTGTCGGGGAACACGGTCTACTGGGCCCTCACGGGGCACGAGTCCGCGCCGTACATCTACGCCACCGGGCCGACCGCCTGATCAGCGCCCAACGGGTCCTCTTCCGTCGCTGGACCGCCGGCACCGCCCCCGCCCAGGAGCGCGCCGTCGGACTCCTTGCCCTCCTGCACGCCGCCACGAACGCGCAGATCCGCGCGATCGCCAGCACCGACCTCGACCCTGCCCAACAGACCCTGACCCTGACCGGGCGCCCGTTCCCTACCCCGATCGACCCAGCGACCTGGGCGGCCCTGCAGACCTGCCAGCGGGAGCGAGCAGCCAGCGGCACCCTCAACTCGCATCTGCTCACCAGCCGCGTGACCCGCAGCAGAGACACCCCCGTCCACGTTAGCTACGTCAGCCGGCTCCTCGCCCCCGCGGGCACGACCCCCAGCGCCTGCCGTCAGACCCGCATCGCGCAGCTCGTGACCGACCTCGACGTCAAGTTCACCGCCACCGCGCTCGGGATGAACGACGCCGGCCTCGTGCGCTACCTCGCGGAGAACGTCGACCGCGACCGCCTCACACCGACCAACCGCACCACCCGCGCGGACCCGGGCGCTCCAGGCGCCGCCATGCACACGTTGCCCTGAACCTGTGCGAGTTGGAGAAGGAGAACGCCAAGCCGACGTTTAAACGCGGCTTCGGCTTCCATCCCTTGTGCGCGTTCATCGACCATGGGACCGCAGGGACCGGGGAACCGCTCGCGGTGATGCTCCGCCCGGGTAACGCCGGGTCGACTCCCCCAGCGCCAGGGCGCCGGGAGGTGCCCCCACCGCCGCCGACCATCTCGTGGTCATCAAGGCCGCGCTGGCCCAGCTGCCCGGGCACCGGCCCGGGACCCGCCCTGGGCGCAAGGTGCTGATCCGGATCGACGGCGGGGGGTCGACCCACGCCGTGCTGGACTGGATGACCTCCCAACGCCTGTCGTACTCGGTCGGGTTCACCCTGCCGGCTCACACCCCTGACCTGCTCGAACTCATCCCCGCCGACGTGTGGGCGCCCGCGCTGGACGCCCACGACGAGATCCGCGACGGGGCGTGGGTCGCCGAGCTCACCGACCTGCTGCACCTGACGGGCTGGCCCAAGGGCATGCGCGTGATCGTCCGCAAGGAACGCCCCCACCCGGGCGCACAGCTGACCATCACCGCTCGTCGTCGGGCACCGCATCACCGCGTTCGCCACGAATACCAAAACTGGTGGGCCCGGCACCCAGCTGCCCGACCTCGAAATCCGTCACCGGCGCCGCGCCCGCTGCGAGGACCGAATCCGGGTCGCCAAAGCTCCCCCAGCGCCAGGGCGCCGGGAGGCACCCCCACCGGGCTGCGCGCATTCCCGCTATTCGACTTCGCCCAGAACCAGATCTGGTGCGCGATCGTGGCCCTGGCCCTCGAGATCACCGCCTGGACGGGAGATGCTCGCCCTGGCCGGACACGCCGCACGCCGGTGGGAACCCAAGAGGTTGCGGCTGCGCCTGGGGGCACCTCCCAGCGCCCTGGCGCTGGGGGAGTCACCGTCCCAGCGACCCTGGCCCGGACCGGCCGGCGGGTCCTGCTCCACCTGGCTGCCAAAGCCCCTGGGCCCAGCTCGCCGGACAAGGAATCACACGACTACGCGCCCTGGCCGACACCGGCTGACCCCCGCGTCCCGTCCCGACAACCCCTCCACCACCCCCGAAACCTGGAACCGCGCCCACCCGAGACGACACTCGGGTCCTTGTCAGACCCGAATGACAGAATCCCGCCAACTAAACGCCCCGGCAGCCACCACGACCAAGGCCAATCGCCTCATGAAAGATCGAGGCTAGAGGTCGTCGCAGATGCTTCCAGGACAAAAGTCTCGTCGCGGGGGCAGATTTCTGCCGTGACCAGCACGGATGAGAATTTGACTCCGAAACGGGATGCCCCGTCGATTTGTACCCTTGGGTACCCGATGCGCATTGTGCCCGAATTGGGCCGGTCCATGGCGGTGCGTGACATGTGCGGGCATCGGATGCACCAGGCAATGCAGTGACCGTCGGCGGGAGGCCTCGGGCGGATCTCAACAATGAATGCCCGTGCGCCGGAGAACAAATACCAGCGGCCATCAACCATCGATTCCGTCAGTCCACCGACCGTCAGAGAACGAGGGTTGCGCCTGTGTCGGCCCAGATGTTGCCGGACTGGGAGATCGGGACGTTGACGTCGGCCGGCCCGTACTTCGCACCGCGGCCAAACTCGTTGTTGGTGACCGAGATGTTCTTCACGATGTACTGGCCGTCGTTGCCGTCGACGCAGTAGAGGGTGAAGTTCCCGCCGTCCAGCCAGTTCCCGTCGATCGTCACCGGTCCGTCCGAGCTCGGACCGAAGTCCGGAGCGAGGAACAGCGCCGAGTTTGCCGCGTCGACGTTGGACAGGTCGATCACGTTGTTCCGGACGACGAGGTTGCGAACCCCGTCCTGCATCTGGCCGCCGTCTGCGTGAGCATCGGGGGCGGGAGACAGGTCATGGATCCAGCTGTCCTGCAACGTCACGTCGGAGCCGAGCTTGACACCGTCGCCGTACACGCTGTGGATGTTCACACGCGAGCCTGTCCAGTCATCGCCCGCAATTCCGTTCTCGAAGCCGGAGATCTCGGTGTCCGAGATCGTGACGCACCCCGAGCGCACATCGATTCCGTACGGGTCGCCCCCATGGATGCGCGAGTTCTTGATCACGACCCCGGATGCCTCGACAGAGACAGCACCAGCGATATCTAGGCCGTCGATCACTTGGTTCGGCGTCGTGATGCGCAGCGATCCTGAGGGGGTCAGGACGGTCCCCACGGGAACCCCTGTCGATGCCTGATCCGGCCTTCGAGCCGAGGGCACAGACGGCGAGCTCACCGCGTCACCCGGTGGTCTCGCGGGCGGTGCCGGCCTCGCGGCGACCAGGCTCGGCCTCGCCGTCGCGGTCCGTGTCGGTGCAGCCGTCCACAGCTCCGCGGCGTTTGCCCCGACGCCCAGGGGAGCGTTGTCCGGCGGCGCGCCGCCGAGGGTATCGATACCGGCGGTCGACACTGCGCGCGCGCCACAGAGCTCTGCGCCTGCCACCGGGATGATCAACGACACGGCGAACACCGGCACCAGCAGCGCGAGCTGGACTCGCCGAGCAATTCCCGGGGCTCGGTGCCTCATGGGAGCACCCCCTCGTGAGCGCATCGGTGCCCCCGATCGGCTGTTGGTCGCGTGCAGGGGCGGCAGCGTCGCTGGATCCGCAGGGGCGACTCTACCGAGACTCCCCGGACGTGCCGGGGAAATTCGGTCGACACCTGCGTGGAGCGCCGTCGCTGACGAGTACGGACGAGAATGTCCACATGACGGGTCCCCGCTACTGGATGCTCCGCAGCCGGCTCGGTCCGCGCGGACGCCGCCTCGTCCGCCGTGCCGTCGACGTTGTTCTGGCGCCGCTCGTCGGCTCCATACATGCCACCGGGGCGGCGACTCGCGCCGCGATCACGTTCGACGACGGACCCGACTCCGAGGTGACTCCTCGACTGCTCGACGCGCTCGACGCGCTCGACGCGAGGTGCACGTTCTTCGTGCTTGCGACGCAGGCCCGCGCCCACCCCGAGCTCTTGCTGGCCGTGCGTGATGCAGGCCACGAGATCGCGCTGCACGGGGACGACCACCGGCGCCTCACAGAGCTGGACCACCGGTCCGCCGTCCGGGTGCTGCGTGGGGCACGCCACGAGCTGGAGCAGATCACGGGCGTACGAGTCCGCTACTACCGCCCGCCGTACGGCGCGCAGACGCTGTCGTCGTACCTGGCGGCAAGACGAGCGGGCCTGAGGGTGGCCGTGTGGAACGCCGACGCGGCGGACTGGAGGGACCGCCCGGTCGGTCAGGTCGTGGCCGACGGCGTCGACGCGTTGACTGCCGGGGGCATCCTGCTGCTCCATGAACGCCTCGAACCCGATCCGAGGAACGGAGCACCCACGACGTCGTTCGACCGCTCAGACCTGGCGCGGCAGGTCGTCGAGGGCGTCCGCGCCCGTGGGTGGGAACCTGGAACCCTCCACGAGCTCGTCATGCAGGGTGGAGCACGTCGGACCGCGTGGTTCCGGCCGTGACCGACGGCTGACGGCGCCGACGAGCCTCGACCGTCGCGAGCAACGCGCCGATCGTCACCATCGCACCCACGAGCAGCGTCGCACCGATGGCGCGCGTGCGACTGCCCGTGGCGTGCATGTACACCGGTTGACCAGGGCTGAGCTGGACGAGGATCCACTCGCCAGGCGCAACGCCCGCCCTGTTCTCGAGCAGGTCCAGGGCGCCGTGCACCTTGGCGAGCGCTTCGCCCATCTGTGCCTCGGCCGCCACCTGAGTCGGACCGGTCGACTGCACATCGAGCACCGGGTCGCCATAGTGCGGCTCCCATTGCCCTCCGACATTCACCTGCCGCACGCTGTAGCCAAGCGCCGCACCGTCGCTCGCGAGCGGCACCGTGGTCGAGACCGTGCCGCCGGACGCCGACATCTCCCCCTCGATCACACGCGTGACGAGGCCGGACGTCACCACGAGCGAGCTCGTGGTGTCGACGAGCGCGTTGCCGGTGGGACCGTGCGGGGACAGCAGCACCACGTTGACCTGTCCGCTGTAGACGCCGGGCTGGTCCCAAGCTAGCGCCATCCCGGCTGCGGTCAGCGCCAAGCCCATCAGCGTGACGAGCCATAGTCGGCGGGCGAGCCCGATGACGTCCCAGATCGTCACGACCGTCCCTCCACGCAGGTTCACCCCGCCGAGCATGTTGCCCACCGCGGAGAGCACTTATGATAGCCATACTGGATCAAGACGTCCCACACGTCGCAAGCACCCCACGGAGGTACGCCGATGTACCTGTCCGACGTCCTTGTCGGCATCGCTCGGAGATGGTACGTAGTCGTGGTCGGATTGCTCGCCACGGGGGCGCTGTGCTGGGGAGCGATCCTGGTCGTCCCCGTCCAATACGTCGCCACTTCGTCGCTGCTCATCCTGCCGCCCGCCAGCACCGTGGGCACCGGGGGAAATCCCTACCTCGCGCTCGGCGGTCTCCAGTCGGCCGCGGACGTGCTGGCGCGAGCGCTCACCGACAGCACCGTCACCGAACGGATAGCGCCCCAGTCCGGGAAAGCCTCGTACACAGTCGTCTCAGATCACAGCACGAGCGGCCCGATCCTCGACATCGAGGTGACCGATGTGACCGGCGGCGGGGCGATCTCGAAGCTCGGGGCCGTGCTCGGTGAAGCCCCCGCCATACTGCACAAGCTCCAGACCGACGTCGGCGCTCCCTCGACCACGATGATGACCGTCGCGACGATCACCAAGGACGCCGTCGCGCAATCGCAGAACAAGTCGCAGCTGCGTGCCGTTATCCTCGCAGGCGTCGTCGGACTTGCAGTGACGTTCTTCGGCGCTAATCTGCTCGACGCCTTCCTACTGCGGCGAGCCGCACGCCGCTCGGGTCAGACGGCGTCCGACATCGTTGCCCTGACGCAGGAGTCGCCCGATCTGCTGCCCGACCAGCCGTCCGCCGGGCGTGAGGCACGCATCCAAGCCGAGCCGGCCCGAGCCTCGCGCGGCGACTGAGTGCTCAAGTCCTGGCGAGCCGACGCTCCTGATCGCTCGCGACGCCGCCTCCTGGCGTCGATCGACCGGTCGGCCGCCGTCAAACAACCGGTCGACACGACGGTGTTGCTGACCGTGTGGGCGGCAGCGCTCGTGCTGATCCCTGCCAACCTCGTGGTCCAACCGCTCGGCGCCGCGGGTTCACCTGCCCAGCTTCTCGGGCTCGTCGCCGGCACGTGGTGGGTAGGCGCACAACTGAACCGAGCCTATGCGACCCTGACCCCGCCTAAACCCGTGCGCAGAGCGGCCGTCATCTTTGCCGGTGCAGTTCTCGTCAGCTACGTGGTGGCGACGAGCCGGGCGATCCAGGCGGTCGAGCTCAATGCCGCCGACCGAGGACTCCTGCTCATCGCCTCCTGGCTCGGCATCGCCCTGATGAGCGGCGACGGAATACCCTCCCGCGAACGCCTCGACACCCTGCTCCGACGCATTGTTGTCATGGCTGGCTGGGTCGCAGTTCTCGGAGCAGTGCAGTTCTTCACGGGCATGTCCTTCATCGACCAGCTCACGATCCCGGGGCTCAGCCCCAATGCCGACGTCGCGAGCATCTACAACCGGAACGGCTTCGCGCGTGCTGCCGGGACGTCCACGCATCCCATCGAGTTCGGCGTCATGCTGACGATGCTGCTGCCCGTCGCGCTCCACTACGCGCTGACAGACGCCCATCGCTCACGGCTGCGGCGGTGGTGGCCGGTCGCGGCGATCGCGGTCGCGGTACCCGTGACGATGTCGCGATCAACCATCATCGGCGTCGCCGTCGTCTTGCTGGTGATACTCCCGACATGGGACAAGACGCGCCGCCGCAAGGCGTATGCCGCCGTCGTGACGCTCCTGCTGGCCGTGTACCTGGCCGTGCCGGGCCTCCTCGGAACGATGACGGGACTCTTCACCGGGTTCTCGACGGACAACAGCACACAGTCGCGGATTGACAGCTACACCCTCGCCTGGACATTCATACGGCGCTCGCCGGTCTTCGGGAGAGGGTTCTCGACGTTCCTTCCTGAGTACCGCATCCTGGACAACCAGTACCTCGGGCTGCTCATCGAGACGGGGATCGTGGGGCTGTCGACCTTCGTCGCCCTCGTCATCATCGGAATGCGAATAGCAGCACGCCTGCGACGCGCGAGCACCGACCCCGTCCTGCGCAGCCTGCTCCGCTCGTTCGTCGCGTGCGTCGCAGCGGCGGCCTGCGCCTTCGCGACGTTCGACGCGTTCGGCTTCGTCCAGGTAGCCGGCCTGCTCTTCCTCGTGCTGGGGTGCGTGTCCGTCGTCTGGCGCCTCGAGACACTTCCGGCCACAGCCGTCAGCGTGCCTCTCGCCGACCGCCTGACAGCCAGGGCGCTCCGGCGACGAGAGCGCGCGCAGCCGCACGATGCACCGGCGATCGTGAGCGGAGAACCTCGTTGAGCAGCACGCAGCACCAGAACGCCAACGACGGGGCCCTGCCGTGGCGACGGCTGTAAAGGACCACCCGGTTGCGGGTGAGGACCATGTAGAGCGCAGGCGACACGTGCACGTCGCCACCGACGTGCACGGCTTCGGCCTGCGGGGTGAACCGGGTGCGCAATCCGGCGTCGCGCGCGCGCAAGGCATAGTCGGTCTCCTCCGAGTAGAGGAAGTAGCTCTCGTCCCAGCTCCCCACCTCCGCTGCGCAGGCCGCAGTGACAAGCCAGACCGCGCCGGTCGCCCAGTCCACGTCGCGCGCGTGATCGTAGGAGTCCGCCACTGTCACGACCTCGCCGAGCGCATCGAAGCGTCCGGCCCGCCGGCCCCCCAGGACCGCCTCGCCAAGAGCCCGCATGACGGCGGGCTCGCGACGCATCGACCACTGCAGGCCCCCGCGGGCGTCCAGCAGTCGCGGGACAGCGATCCCCACTCCGGGGATGTCGGAGGCGCGCCACAACTGGGCGACGCAGCCGGGCCGCAGCCTGACGTCCGGGTTGAGCAGCAGGTAGCCGTCGCTGTACGGGCGCGCGGCGATCCCCGCGTTGATGCCCGCGGCGTACCCGGCGTTCCGGCCGACCTCGATGAGGCTCACGTCCCCCGGACGACGCCGCACGAACTCGACGGTCGCGTCCGAGGAGCCGTTGTCCACCACCACGACGTCCCAGGCCCCGGCGCCCTCCATGGCTGCCGGGATCGCGTCGAGGCAGCTCTCGATGTCCTGCGCGCTGTTCCAGGTGACCACGACGACCGTCGTCCGGCGCTCCGTCATGGCGCCACTCCTGCACCGGTCCGAGGTCGACGATGACCAGCATCATCATTCCCGCCCACAACGAGGAGGCAGGCATCGCGCGCCTGCTCGGCGGACTCGTCGGCGACGACGCGCGCAGCGACCTCGAGGTTGTCGTCGTCTGCAACGGGTGCAGCGACCGCACGGCTGAGGTCGCGAGGTCCTTCGGGCCGCGGGTGCATGTCGCCGAGCTCGCGCGTCCGTCGAAGGCGGCAGCAGTCAAGCACGGCGACCGGCTCGTGACCACGTTCCCGCGGCTCTACGTCGACGCGGACATCGAGCTCACGACGCGCGATGTCGACGCCCTCGTCGCGACACTGAGCCAGCCGGGCATCGAGGCCGCTGCGCCTCGACGCATCCTGGTGCGCGCCGGCGTCTCGAGGCTCGCCCGCGCCTACTACGACGTCTGGGAGGAGCTCCCGCACGTGCAGGCCGGCCTGTTCGGGCGAGGCGTCCTGGCTGTCTCGGAGCGGGGGTTCGAGCGGATCCGAGCGCTTCCGGAGGTCATGTCGGACGACCTGGCCATCTCGGAGGCATTCTCGGCGAACGAGCGCCGGATCGCTGGCGACGCCGAGGCCCGCGTGCGCCCGGCTCGGACGTGGCGAGCCCTGGTCCACCGGCGGGTCCGGGTGAGGATCGGCACTCACCAGCTCATCACCGCCGGCCTCGCGGGCGCCAGATCCATCACGCACGGTTCCGACCTCCTGCGCGTCGTCCGAATGAAGCCCCGGCTCGCCGCTCGGGTGCCCGTCTTCATGGCGACCGCGCTGTGGGTGCGGATCCTCGCCCGCAGCCGCTCACGACAGGGCCTCGCCGACGCCTGGCTACGGGACGACACGAGCCGAGACATGAGGCCGTGATACGTCTGGGGTGGGGGCCTGAAGCACACCAAGCCAGCACACCCGACGATCCGGGCGACAGTCACGATGTTCCGATCCCCGGAGGGGCTGTCACGGTCGGCGCAGACAGTTCTCCGTCCGGCCCCGGTGCGATCTCGGGTCCATAGACCTCGTCCTCGAGGATGCGGACCACCTGTTCACGCGCGGGCTCCCATGAGCGTCCTCGGACGCTCTCGGCGGCTGCACGCGCGTGCGCGTCCCGGTCGTCGCGCTCGACGGCCGCACACAACGCCGCCGCGAGCGCTCCGGGTGTGGGGACCGCCCACCGGGCAAAATCGCTGCCCAGATCGGCGCGCGCGTAGGCGGAGTCGTTGACCACCGGGATAGTCCCTGCGGCGAGCATCTCCTCGGCGACGAGCGAGATGTTGGTGAACGACAGCGCGAGGCCGGCGATCGTCCGGTTGTAGAGCTCGTTCAGCTCTGCCGGCGTCATCCGGTCGTGCATCGTCACCGGCATCGACAACTTGCGCACGATCTCGCCGTAGACATGGATCTCCTGCTCAGGATGACGCCGGTGGAACTCCTCGAGAGCCAGGCGCCCGAGCGTGTACCCGCGCCGCGCGACGTCCGGCTTGCAGTAGAAGACGACGCCCGAGCGTTGCGTCTCGTGCACTGTCGGTCCGTAGACGGACAGGTCGCAACCGAACGGGACCACGTCGGGCCTGTCGCCGTCCAGCACGGCGAGCAACCCGGCAACCATCTCGCCGAGCGCGATGCGACGGAAGCCGAACCGGTACGTGTCCTCGGCCAGCGCGTACTCCGACCCACGAGGGTAGAAGAACGGTTCGTAGTCCTGGACGAAGTACAGGCGCCGCATCGGCACCGACCCGCGCGCGGCGAGCACGTGCGCGGTCTGCCATGAGGTCGCGACGCACGCGTCGACGCCCTCGAAGCCGTCCGCAACATCCCGCACCTCAGCCACCACATCGCCCCACCCCTGCCGCACGACGCGAGTATGGCGCTCGAGGTCGCCACCGTGACGGTCGTACAGCAAGAGCACGCACCGGTGACCAGCCGCCTCGAGCGCCTGAACCATCCGGAGCATCGTCGTGTGTCCGCCGGACCCCGGGCTCGGTGGCACGGTCACCCACCCGATCGTCAGCGGCGTGCCTCGTGCCGGCCGCGTCGCGGGCAGCCTGAGTTCGAGCGCGGTCGAGTCCGCGACGTCGCCGGGCAGCAGCGGGAAAGCGAGCACGTCCGCACCCGTGCGGCGGTAGAGCCGGACGGCTACCCGCTGGGCGACCTCGGGTGGCGACAGTCGGGCGGCCCGACGTACCAACGACGCCGCGCCGTCCCAGCGGTCGCGCACCGCTCCGGACCAGTTCATGAGTCCCCCTCCGTGTGCGAACAAGCGCCGAGGACGCGAAGCACGCGAGACGCGACCTCGTCCCAGGTCGATGACGTGGCCCGCGCGGCTGCCTCGGCGCCGGTCACCCGCGCGACCTCGGGGTCGGACAGGCGGCGTACGGCGGCGTCGATCGCAGCCTGGTCGTCCGGACGGACCGCGATCGCTCCCGCACCGAGCAGCTCGCTCGCCCCCCCCTCGGTGGTCGCCACGACAGGCAGCCCCGCCGAGGCGGCTTCGAGGTAGGCGATGGGTGAGGGGTCGAACAGACTCGGCAGCACGAAGACCGTCGCCCGCGCGAAGAGCCCATCGAGCCTCGCTTGCGCGGCAGGGTCGTCGCGGCGCAACAGACCGTGCCCGGTGATCCCCGGGATCCCGTCGAGCGACGGGTGGCCCCCCACCACGTCGAGCGTCGCGGCAGGCACCGATTCCTGCAGAGCCCGGAATGCCCGCACGACAGCGTCCCCGTTCTTGCGGCGCCAATCAACCCCGACGAAGAGGAGGCGTGGGACCGACCAATCACGTTCGCCTGCGACCGACGCACGCGCCCGGTGCCCCATGCCGACCACGTGAACCTGCCCCGCCGGTACGCCGTAGTCGTCGACGAACGACCGAGCGGCCCAGCTGGTGCTCACGCAGCACGCACTCGCCGCGAGCGCGCCACGGCGCTGCACCTGGAACCACCGGACGACCTCACGTTCGAGGAATCCCGCCCGCCGGATGTCGGAGCCGGGGTTGCGCCACATCTGCAGCAGCGTGCCATCGTCATAGGTCACGACGGGCAGGCTCTGCGGGACGACGCCGACAAGCTCGTACATGTCCGTGCCCATCGCAACGAGGCCGTCCAAGGGCAGCGCCCGCCGGACGGTGCGCGCGATCGACCGGCCTCGGGCCGCCGTCCGGGCGGCCGAGCGCGCCAGCACCGGTCCGCTGCGACCATCGATGCGCGAGGTGACCGACAACACCGTGTGCAGGTCCGGACCCAGGCTGGTCCCGAGTGCGACGACGTCAACGCCCTGTGCGTGCAACCCGTCCGCGAGGCCCCGGGGTGTCCCTGACCACTGACCCGGCGATGACGGCTCGCGCGCGGGGAATACGACTCCGACCCTCACGCCACCCTCCCCTCACCGGTGAGCCATCGCCGACTCCAAGCCGTCGCGTCCAGCATTCGTTCGACGCGCCGGCCCAGTGTCGACAGCCCGACGACCCCCGTGAGCTCGCGCACCATGAGCAGCCCGTACACGGCCATGCCCCCCATCCCGCCGATCACGAGCCTCACCAGGTCGACGTCCGAGAAACGCGCCAGCAGAGCGGCGGCGAGCGCGGCGAGCGCGGCCGCCACCACCGGAGGCGCGACCGCGCGCGCGAGCACGATCGGGCCCGCGCCGGTGGACGTGCGTACGGCAACAAGGTAGACAGGGAGCGTCACGGTCGCGATGACGGCGATGTGCGCCAACCCGACACCGACGATCCCGGAACGCGTGATCCCGAGTTGGATCGCAGGCACGAGCACGACGAGGGCCGCGGCCTGGACCGTCAAGAAGACGCGGGTCCGGCCCATCGCGACCACGATGTTCGCGAACAGCAGGCACAGCACGGAGATCACCCCGTAGACGGAGAGGATCGCCAGCACCGGTGCGGCCGCATGCCACTGCGGGCCGTACAGGACCGCGACGAGCGGCCCTGCGAGGACGCCCGTCATCGCACCGATGGGGCAGGCGATGACGGCGACGACCCGGGTGGCCCGCGTCACGGCCGCTGGCAATCGTGCAGAGTCAACCCCCACTTGGGAGAACGCGGGGACCACGACGCCATTGAGCATCGACCCGATCACGGCTGTCGACCAGCTCGCGACATTGAAGGCGAACATGTACAGGCCGACGGCGGCGACGTCGAGTAGCCGACCGACGAACACATAGTCCACGTTGAGCAGGACCTGGCCCAGGAGGTTCGCGAGCGCGAGCGGGACTCCGAATGCAAGCAGAGGACCGAGCTGTCGGCGGTCGATGCTCGGCCTGTACATCCGCGAGACGCCCCCCAGCATGATCGCGCCCATCACGACCTGGCCGACGACGCGAGACCACGCGAAGGCCATCGCCCCGTCGCCGTGAACGGCGAGCAGGACGAGTACGAGGTTGCTCGGCACGAAGGAGACGGCGTTCGCCACGAACACGCGGCCCTGGCGGAACTCTCTCTGGAGCTGGGCGCCCGGCACAGCGAGCGGGCCGATGAGCGCCACACTGATCGCCAGGACACGCAGGGGACCCGCCGCGCCCTCCGAGCCGAGCGCACCGGCGACCGGGGCCGCGAAGATCGCGAGCAGCGCAGCGAGTGTGGCACTCGTGACGATCGAGATCGTGGCGACCGTCGGAGCGATCTCATCGATCTCACGACCCGACCGGGCAACCGCCGAGGCGACCCCTAACTCCGCGACGCTCGAGACGAAACCGTGGGCCGTCATCGCGAGCGCAAAGATCCCGGCGTACTCGGGCGTGACGACTCGGGCCACCACGGCCATCACGGCGATGTTGGCGAATCGCATCAGGACGGAACTGCCGACCGTCCACATCGCACCGCGGCGTACGCGAGCGCCCAGAGCACCGGGCGCAGCCTTCTCCGGAGCGCCATCGTCCGCAGCAGCGGGGACGACGACTCCTTCTTGATCTGCCGTGAGGGGAATGCTGGTGCCCACCGTAGGCCGCCCTCGACTCATGCCTGCGGACATCGGCATCACACTCCGAGGTACCGCCAGCGCCGCCAGCGCACGCGACCCGTGAGGTCACGGGTCGCGGCGCCGACTGCGTCGACAAGACGGTCCCTGGGCGAACCACGATCGGCGTGAGACCGCCGCGACTGCAGCTCCCGCCACGACCACAGCCGCTGCACGTCCGGATTCAGTGAACGGGCAAACGAGACCGCCTGCTCGAGCTCATCGTCCCAGTCACGGCCGTCGGCCAGAGCCGCGCAGGCCCACGAGACAGCCTCATCGCTGGCGCGCACCACCATGACGTGGCGCAACCGACGGGCCTCAGTCTCGTCCTCGACGGTCGACAGGTACGACTGGTAGGCCAGGATGCGGTGCTCAAGGTCCGTGAGCACACCTGAATAGTGTGTCTGCATCATGCTCGCCGGGTGCACACGGCGGTATGCCTGATCGGCTCCGTTGATACGACCGACATCGGCAATCGCCGCGATCCGTAGCCACATCTCGAGGTCGCCCGAGTGCGGCAACCGGGAATCGTAGTATCCGGCCGCGTGCTGCACGCTCGTACGGACGACAGCTTCGGGGCTGTAGATCGAGTTCAGACCCCGACGGAACTGCGCCCGGGTCCATTCGTGTCCTGCCCAGCTGGTCCAGGTCACGCATCGGGGCGGCACTTCGACGGGAGCAGTGTCGAACGACTGGGGATGCCCGTAGACGAGGCCGACCGCCGGATTGTGATCCATCAGTCCTGTAGCCCGAGCCAAACACCCTGGGGCCAACAGATCGTCCGCAGAGAGCAGCACGACGTAGTCCGAGTCGACTTGGGACAGGCCCTCGTTGAACGTCGCATCGTGTCCCCGGTTCTGCTCGTGCCGCACGACATGCACCTCGGGGTGCCGATCTGCGAGGCGGTAGGCAACGTCGGCGGAATCGTCAGTCGATGCGTCGTCGATGATCCGGACTTCCGTGCTGACCTGCGGTTGCCCCACGATGCTCTCGACGCACTGTTCCAGATAGTGGCCGTAGTTGTAACAGGGCACGACGACCGCCACGTGCGGCCGGCGACCGGCGGAGCGGGCCGGCAATCGAATCCTCATCGCTGTCCTCCGCGGTCCGGGAGCTCTGATCCGCGACCCACCGGCTCCATGACGGGTCTGAGCATGATGCACAGATCCGTGCGGCCGTCGGTGCCAGCGATGCCCCCTTCGACGCAAGGCGTCCCGACGGACCCGGGCGATACCTGGACAGCTCGGATCATCAGCGTCATCGCACTCACGCTGGTCCTCGCAGCGACGACCTCAGGACCTCGACCACCCGCTCCTGCTGGACATGCGTCAGGTGCGGGAACATCGGGAGCGAGAGAATCCGCCCCGCCGCGGCTTCGGCCACAGGGAACGACCCACGGCGCAGCCCGAGGTGCGCGTACGCACCCGTGAGGTGTACGGGCACCGGGTAGTGGATCCCGACACCGACGCCGGAATCAGTCAGTTCCTGCAGAACACGGTCGCGCTCATCGACCTGCACCACGTACAGGTGCCAGACGTCCTCATTGCCCTCCACAGAGACGGGCACCTGCACACCCGCTACGCCGGCGAGCAGTTCGCCGTAGTACGCGGCAGCAGCTCGACGACGCTCGTTCCAACCGGCGAGCCGCGCCAGCTTGGCCTCGAGCACGACGGCCTGAACCGTGTCGAGGCGGGAGTTCATGCCGATGAGCTCGTGGTCATACTTGTGCGCGCTGCCGTGCGCCGCGAGTACTCGGACGGTGCGAGCGACATCAGCATCGTCGGTCAGCACCGCCCCGGCGTCCCCGGCAGCGCCGAGATTCTTGCCCGGGTAGAAGCTGGTCCCCGCGGCGAGCCCGAAGCTGCCTGCGGGCTGGCCGAGTCGTCGCGCGCCTTGTGATTGCGCGGCGTCCTCCACGAGCGGCACACCAGCGTCGGCGGCGATCTTCATGAGGACCTCGACGGGCGCCACCTGGCCGAACAGGTGCACCGGCACGACCGCCTGGGTCCGCGGAGTGAGCGCGGCGCGTACGGCGTCGGGGTCGATGAGCAGGTGCACAGGGTCAACGTCGACAGGCACGGGAACGGCGCCGATGCGCGAGGCGGCCTCCGCCGTCGCGATGAACGTGTTCGCCGGGAGAATGACCTCACCACCAGGCGTGACACCGACTGCCCGCAGTGCGAGCTCAAGCGCATCCGTGCCGTTCGCGACGCCGACGGCATGCGAGACGCCGATCGCGGCCGCGTAGGCTGCCTCGAACCGAGCGACGGCAGGCCCGCCGACGAATGCCGTCGTCGCGAACACCTCGTCGAGCCCGGCGCGGACCTCGGCGTCGATCTCCTCCTGCTGTGACTTCAGGTCGACAAATGGGACTCTCACGATGTGCCCTTCATCTCGTACTGGTCTGGAGCCGTGTGCTCGGCCGGCCTGACCGCGGTGTCGCATCTCGTCACCCACCCCTTGAGGCGGTCCGCAGAGCGTCGACGACCCTCGCCTGGTCTGACTCAGAGAGTTGGTGGAACATCGGCAGGATGAGCGTGGAGTCGGTGAGGTGCTCGGTCACGGGCAGCGGAGCGTGCGGCGCGCCCGCGTAGGCGGGCTGGCGGTGGGCGGCCATGATGCCGCGCCGCGCGGAGATGTCGGCGGCCGCCAGATGGGCCAGGAGACCGTCGCGGTCGAGTGGGAACTCCGGGCCGACCTCGACCCAGAACGACTGGAAGTTGCACGTCCCCCACGCCGGGTCGGCGACCGGGCGCAGGTCCGGGAGGTCGGCGAGCTGCTTCGTGTACGTCACCGCGAGATCGCGCCGGTGCGCGACGACCTCGGGGAGCTTGCCCAGCTGCACGATACCGACCGCGGCCTGCAGGTCCGTCATCCTGTAGTTGTAGCCCACCTCGAGGTACTCCTCGGCGGGCGCGAGGACGCTCGCGTGCCGGGCGGCGGCCGTGACGCTCATCGCGTGCTCGCGCAGGCGGCGTGCGCGGTCGGCCCAGGCCTCGTGCGTGGTCGTGATCATCCCGCCCTCGCCGGTCGTCACGATCTTGCGCGGGTGGAACGACCACGCGGCGATCTCGGCGCCCGCGCCCACCGGGCGGCCCTTGTAGGTCGAGCCGGCCCCGCACGCCGCATCCTCGACGACGACGATGCCGCGCGGGTCGGTCACGGCGCGGATCGCGTCGAGGTCGACCGGCACGCCGCCCTGGTCCACGACGATCACCGCTCGGGTGCGTGCGGTGAGCGCCGCGGCGACCGTCTCGGCCGTGAGGTTCCCGGTCACGAGGTCGATGTCGGCGAAGACCGGGTGCGCGCCCACGTACACGGTGGCGTTCGCGGTCGCGATGAACGAGAACGACGGGACGACCACCTCGTCCCCGGCGCCGACGCCCGCGACGAGGAGCGCGAGGTGCAGCGCCGTCGTGCACGAGGACGTCGCGACCGCAAACGGCGCCTGCTGCACGCGCGCGAACTCCGCCTCGAACGCCGCGACGCGCGGTCCCTGCGCCACCCAACCCGAGGCGATGACCTCGGTGACCGCCGCGATCTCCTCCGCGCCGAGCCATGGCTGCATGACGTTGATGCGGCTCACGCGGGCACCCCGTGCACGGTCGGCGCGGGCGTGACGGCCCGGCCGGCGCCGATCTCGGCGCGCAACGGTCGCCACCACGCGACAAGCTCACGCAGCCCGTCCTCGAGACCGACCTCGGCCTCGAAGCCGAGGTCGGCCCGCGCGGCCGACACGTCCGCGAGCCGCCGGGTGACACCGTTGACCGCGCGGTCGGGCCCGTGCTCGACCTCGAGATCGGAGTCCATCGCGCGCAGGAGGGCGTGGGCGAGTTCGAGCAAGCTCGTCTCACTGCCGCTCGCGACGTTGTAGACGCCGTCGACGACGTCGGAGCGCGCCGCGAGCAGGTTCGCGCGCGCGATGTCCCGGGTGAACACGAAGTCCATCGTCTGCCGGCCGTCGCCGAAGATCAGCGGCGGGAGCCCGTCGGCGATGCGCTCCATCCAGCGCACGAGCACCTCGGTGTAGAGCCCGTGCACGTCCATGCGCGGCCCGTACACATTGAAGTAGCGGAGCAGGACGTAGTCCAGCCCGTACATCGCGCGGAAGCTGCGCGCCATGCTCTCGTTGAACGACTTCGCGGCGCCGTAGAACGTGTCGTTGTTGTGGTGGTGGTGCCGCTCGCCCGTCGGGAACTCCTCAGCGAGCCCGTACACGGACGCGCTCGACGCCAGGATGACCTTGTCGACCTTGTGCTCGACGGCGGCCTCGAGCACGGTGAACGTCCCGTCGACCAGGACCTCCAGCGCGAGCCTCGGCTCCTCGGCGCACTGCGTGATCCGGATCGCCGCCTCGTGGAAGACGAGGTCCTGCTCGCGGGTGACGTCGTGGACCAGGTCACGGTCGCGGAGGTCGCCCACGACGAGCTCGACGCGGCCCGTCGCGAGCGCGTCCGCGAGGTTCTCCCGCCGCCCGCGGACCAGGTTGTCGAGCACGGTGACGTGTCCCGCACCGGCCTCGAGCACCTGGTCGACGATGGTCGAGCCGATCGTCCCGGCACCGCCGGTCACGAGGATGCGGGCTCCCTGCAGCACGCTCATGAGACCGTTTCCAGCTTGGGTGCCGTCGAAGAACTGATGCTCGTGAGGCGGCCGCCGTCGGCCAGGCTGAGGGACACGGACTCGAGCACGTCGAGGACACGCAGGCCCGCGTACCCGTCAGTGCGAGGTGCACGTTGCCCGCGGATGGCAGCCGCGAACTCGGCGATCATCGCGCCGAGCGCCTCCTTCTCCCGCAGTGCCGGCGCCCACGCGTCGCCGATCCGATAGGAGACGTTCGCGGTGGTGCGGTCAGGCAACCGTTGGCCGAGATCAACGCCACGGTCGTACACCGTCAGCCGCTGCTGGGGGTTCAGGTCGTCCCAGACGATCGTGCGCTTGCTGCCGCCGACGACCATCTGGCGGATCTTCGTCGGGCTCAGCCAGTTCACATGCACATGCGCGATCGCACCGCCCGCCAACGGGAGCGTGAGGTACCCGACGCACGACTGGCCGGCTCCGATCGGGTCGGCACCCTGCGCGGCCACCCCCGTCGGGACGAGACCGCCCGGCAGGATGAAGTCGAGGATCGACAGGTCGTGCGGGGCCAGGTCCCAGAACACGTCCACGTCAGGTTGCACGATGCCGAGGTTGATGCGCACCGAGTCGACGAACAGAATGTCCCCGAGCGAGCCTCCGTCGATCAGGTCGCGAATTGCAAGGACCGTCGACGTATAGCAGAACGTATGGTCGACCATGAGGACGCGGTCCAGCTCGGCCGCTCGCGCGACCATCGTCCGGGCACTTGCGCCATGGTCCGCGATGGGTTTCTCGACGACGACGTGCTTGCCGGCGTCGAGCGCTGCGAGCGCAAGGGGCGCATGCGATCGGGCCGGAGTCGCGATCGCGACCGCGTCGATGTCGTCGCGCGCGAACAGGTCGGCGCTCGATGTGACGACCTCGACCGTGCTGCGCGCCCCTACCACCTTGCGGGCCCGGTCCGCATCGAGGTCGCACACCGCCACCAGGTCCCAGTCCGCGGACCCGCGGAAGTTCCGGGCCAGGTTCGGCCCCCAGTACCCGGCGCCGATGACGGCGACGCGCAGCGCATCGTTCGAATTGTTCACGTTCGTAG
>Ga0209539_1000597_pt1 | contig 20484 bp, 20 predicted proteins | sample BarGraNGADG00312_2_FD_184499 | JGI IMG/M metagenome (GOLD analysis project Ga0209539, IMG submission 184499) | Arctic peat soil microbial communities from Barrow, Alaska - Barrow Graham LP Ref core NGADG0011-312 (SPAdes) (version 2) | ecosystem: Environmental > Terrestrial > Soil > Wetlands >... | reverse complement strand
GAAACGGAACGCATCAGCGTCACCGCGCCAGCTCCCGACCCAACCATCCTCCCCGTCAGCGGCTCGACGGACCACACACTCTCAGACGACCTGGGTCGGCGATATCTCAGTGGCCACCTGCCAATCGCTCGCCCGACAGCCGAGAATGTGGGTGCTGAGACGGTTTGTGGGCGACGCTCTCGTTGTGGGGCAGGGGTTGTGGACCTGCGGGGTGGGTCGCTGATCTGTACACCGTTTACCCGGCCGCGGGGGTGTCGGCAAGGCCCATCTGAGGGGCTCGTGGGGTGACGCGCACGGGTGGTCTCTAGGTTCGGAGCTGCGAAGCAAACCGATCCAAGGAGCCCGAGCCCGTGCGCGTCACAACAGCATTCAAGCGTCTTTTGTGCCTGACCGGTATCACCGTGAGCGGGGTGGAGTTCGGCAAGTCCACGGTGGTCGTGACGGTGAAGCTCACGGCCCGGAAGTTGCAGTGTCCGTTGTGCGTGTTCACGACCAAGGCGCAGTACGACCGAAGGCCGGTGTCCTCGGTGCGGCGGCACTTGGACCTGGCCGCATGGCGCTTGGAGATTCGGTCGGATCTTCGCCGGCTGGAGTGCCCCACCCATGGGGTTCGCACCCAGGGGGTCCCGTTCGCCCGGCCGGGTTCTCGGTTCACCCGCGACTTCGAGGACCTGGTCGGCTGGTTGGCGACCACGATGGACAAGAGCGCGCTGCGCCGCCTGATGCGGATCGACTGGGACACCACCGGGCGGATCATCGAGCGGGTCATCGAGACCGGCCTGGACCCCAAGCGCCTCGATGATCTGTTCGTGATCGGGGTCGATGAGGTGTCCTGGCGCAAGGGCCACTCCTACCTCACGATGGTCAGTAACAACGCGACGGGCAAGTTCGTCTGGGGCCAGCAGGGTAAGGGCCCGTTATGAGACGTATCTCGTCAACCTCGCCTCCGGCGCGCTCGAGCTGCTCGAGCGGATCGACGAGCCGAATGTGTTCGTCCATCTCGACACCTACCATATGAACATCGAGGAGAAGGGCTTCTACGAGCCGATCGTGGCGCTCGGCGAGCAGCTCCGCTACATCCACCTCTCGGAGTCCGACCGCGGCATCCCGGGTACGGGCAACGTCCACTGGGACGACGTCTTCCGCGGCCTGCAGGCGATCGGCTACGAAGGGCACATGGCGATGGAGTCGTTCGCGGCCGTGAATCCCGACATCATCGGCGCGACGGCGCTGTGGCGGGACGTCGTCGGCGATCCGCAGCGGCTCGTCACCGAGGGCTTCGCATTCCTGCGGGCGAAGGCGGCCGAGTACGCCGTCGCCCCGCGCCCGGGCGCTCTTCCGGCACGAACGTAGGCGTGGACGCGGCGGCATGGCGCGGATAGGCAGCATGGGCGAGGCGCTGATCGACTTCACGCCGGTCGAGAGCGACGGGCGCCTCACCGGCTTCAGGCTCCACCTGGGCGGCTCGCTCTACAACGTCGCCGTCGGCCTGGCGCGGCTCGGGCAGGACACGTTCTTCGCGGGACGGATCTCGCGCGACCTCTTCGCCGCGCACCTCGCCGCGCACCTCGCCGCCAACGGCGTCTCGTCGGAGCTTCTCGTGCGCGGCACGGAGCCGACTGCGCTCGCCTTCGTCTCCGCGGAGAGTGCGGATCCGTCCTACACGTTCCGCTGGGAGGGGACCGCCGACCGGGAGCTGCGCGGGGCCGAGCTGGCGCCCGGCCGGTTCGCAACCCTCGACGCTCTGCACTTCGGGTCGGTCTCCGTCGCGCTCGAGCCGTGCGGCACGACGATCGAGGACCTGGCGGCGGCCCTCGCCGGCCGCGTGTTCCTGTCCTTCGATCCCAACGTCCGCCCGTTGATGATCGGCGACTCGGACGCGTACCGGCGTCGCCTCGAGCGCTGCGTCGCCTGCGCCGACCTCCTCAAGGTCAGCCGCGTCGACCTGGCGGCGCTCGGCGTCGCCGATCCGTCGAGCTGGCTCGAGGCTCCGGCCGGGCCGTGCGTAGTGGTCGTAACGGACGGCGCGCAGGGAAGCCTGGTGCTCCGGCGCGGTGCCCCACCCGTGGCGATCCCTGCCGGCGCGGCGCGGGTCGTGGACGCCGTCGGCGCCGGGGACGCGTACACGGCGTCCCTGCTCGCCGCGCTCGCAGACCGAGACGCCCTCACGCGGGCGGGGCTCCTCGGGCTGGACGAGGCTGCATGGCGCGCTGTCGTCGGCTTCGCGTCCGCCGCGGCGGCGCTCACCTGCGAGCGGGCCGGCGCCGACCCGCCGGACGGCGCCGCGGTGCGCGCGCGGCTCGAGGCCGGCGGGTCTTCGTTTGCATCGACCGAAAGGGACGCGACGTGACCGGGAACGGGAGGAACGTGATGAAGGCTGTGGTCTACGACGGGCCGCGCGAGTTCGACGTCCGAGCCGGGGCCGGGGGAGGTGCGGCTGCGCTCGACGATGACGGGCGTCTGCGGCACGGATCGGCACATCCACGAGGGCGGCTTCTTCTCCTCGTACCCGCTGACGCCGGGGCACGAGATCGTCGGCGTCGTCGACGCACTCGGGCCCGACGTCTCCGGCCTGGAGCCGGGCCAGCAGGTCGCCGCCGACAACACGCAGCTCTGCGGGCACTGCTACTTCTGCCAGCGCGACCAGCCGCTCTTCTGCCGCAACTTCCTCTCCCTGGGAGTGAACGCGCCGGGCGGCTTCGCCGAGTACGTGGTGGTGCCGGCGGCGAAGTGCTTCGACGCCTCCGACCTGCCCGAGAGCGACGTGCTGCTCTTCGGCGCCGGCCCAACGGGGCTCGTGCTCGCCCAGCTGCTCGCGCACGGCGGCGCGGCGCGGGTCACAGTCGCGGCTCCGACCCGCTTCAAGCTCGACCTCGCCGAGCAGTTCGGCATCGACCGGACGGTGCAGGTCGACCGCGGAGACGTCGGCGCGACGATCGAGAGCGTCAAGGCGCTCGCGCCCCCCCACGGCTACGACGCCGTGATCGAGGCCGCGGGCGTGCCCTCGCTGCTGGAGCGCAGCCTCGAGCTGGTCAAGGACGGTGGCGTCCTCATGGTCTACGGCATGACCGATGAGGAGGACCGCATCAGCCTCAGCCCGTACGAGATCTTCAAGCGGGAGCTGACCGTCGAGGGCTCGTTCGCGCAGACGCACAACTTCGACCGTGCGCTCGCCGTGCTGCGGACCGGCCGGGTCAAGACCGACGGGATCGTGACCCACCGCTTCCCGCTCGAGCAGTACGGCGCCGCGCTCGACGCGCTCGTCGACGACCCGACCTGCCTGAAGGCGGTGATCGCGCAGTAGCCGGCTCGCGCCGGGCTACTTGAGGACGGCGAACTTCGACCGGTCGATCGTGAGCGAGACCGCCGCGATGATGACGGCGCCGTAGACGAGCTGCTCGTACGAGGGGTCGATCCCCATCACGGGGATGCCCACGCGCAGGACCGAGATGATCAGGACGCCGACGACGGTGCGCGAGAGGCCGCCGGAGCCGCCCGTGATCGCGGTGCCGCCGACGACCACCGCGGCGATCGTGGGCAGCAGCAGCGCGTTCAGGAGCGAGGGGGCGCCGCTCTGGAGCTCGGAGACGAGCAGCGTCGCCGCGAGGCCCGCCGAGAGCCCCGAGACGGCGAAGGCGAACACCCGGACGCGGGCCGCGCGGACGCCGGAGAGCAACGCCGTCAGCTCGCTGTTCCCGATCGCGAGGAGATAACGGCCGATCGGCAGCCACCGCAGGCAGGCCGCGATCACCGAGACGACGACCAGCGCGACGAGCGGGTCGCGCGGGATCGGCCCGAGCATGCCGGTCATCCAGCCGATCCAGCCCAGCTTCGCGGTCACGGCGATCGTCGAGGCTCCGGAGACGATCAGCCCGAGGGACCCGAAGATGCCCATGCCGCTGAGGGTGACCACGAACGACGGCACCTGCGTCTTCGCGTGGACGTAGCCCTGGATGCCGCCCGCCGTGGTCGTGATCGCGAGGACGGCGAGCACGGCGGCGAGGCCGAGGCTCGGGAGCCATAGCGCCAGCAGCACGCTCGCGAAGGACGCGAGGGTGGCGACCGAGAGGTCGATGCCGCCGATCATGATCACGAGAGTCTGCCCGAGAGCGAGGAAGAGCAGCGGCGCGGCCTCGACGGTGAGCGCCTGGATCGAGCCCAGGCTCAGGAAGCTCGGGTTCTTGGTCGACACGATGCCGACGAGAAGGACGAGCACGCCCAGCGGCATCCACACGAGAGCCGTCTCGCGCCAGCGCTTCCGCTGCTGCGTGCCGCGCCTGGCGAGGGCCGCGGAGTCGCCGAGCTGCACCGGGACCTGGGGGGTCGGCTCGGCCATCAGACCATCTTCTCCACGACGGCGACCTGGGTCGGCTTCGCGCTGGCCGGCGCGTCGAGCCGGTCCACGATCTCGCCGTCCTTCATGACGATGATCCGGTGGCTCAACGCGATCGTCTCCTCCAGCGTGTCCGAGAGCAGCACCATCGCCAGCCCCCGGTCGGAGAGCTGGCGCACGAGCGCGTAGACCTCGGCCTTCGCGCCGACGTCGAGCCCGCGCGTCGGGTGGTCGAGCACGAGCACCTTCAGCCGGTCGGAGACGAGCCACTTGGCGAGCGAGAGCTTCTGCTGGTTGCCGCCGCTCAGGTTGCCCGCCTGCGCCCGATGCGAGGGGACCTTGATCGCGAGCCGATCGATCCACTCGCGCGCCAGGCGGTCCTCGGCGCCGCGGTCGATCACGAGGCCGCGCAGCACGCGCCAGATGTGGGCGAGGGTCATGTTCTCGGCCACGCTCATCTGCCCGATGATCCCCTCCGACCTGCGGTCGGCCGGGACGTAGCCGATGCCCGCCTGGACGGCCTCGGCCGGCGATGCGAGCCGTGCCGGTCGTCCGTCGAGCAGGATCTGGCCCGACTTCTGCGCGAGCGCTCCGAAGAGGGTGCGGCAGACGTCCTCGCGGCCCGATCCCTGGACGCCGGCGATACCCATCACCTCGCCGGGCAGGACGTCGAACGAGACGTTCTCGTAATGCCGGGGCAGCGTCAGCCCCTGCACGGACAGTCGCGGCTCGGCCGGCTCCGGCTCGCGCTGCTCGGCCTCTTGGTAGTACGACTCGCTGAGGCCGCGGCCGACCATGATCAGGTGCAGCTCGTGGACGTCGCTCGTCTTCGGGTCGAGCTCGGCGACGCACTTCCCGTCGCGCATGACGTAGACGCGGTCGGAGACGCCGAGCACCTCGTCGAGGCGGTGCGACACGAAGATGACGGAGGCGCAGGTTCGGAGGCGCTCGATCTGGGCGAACAGGGTCTCGATCTCCTCTCGCTCGAGCACGGTGGTCGGCTCGTCGAGCAGGACGATCGGCTCAGCGTCGATCCGCTCCTCGATTCCGAGCACCTTGGCCAGCTCCACGAGCTGGCGCTCGGCGAAGGACAGCGACTCGGTCAGCGCGCCCGGCGAGACGCGGGCCTTGATCTTGTCGAGCTGGACCTGCGCGCGGCGGTTCAACTCGCGCCAGCGGTAGAGGCCGCGGCGGACCGCTCCGCCCTCCGCGCCGAGCATGATGTTCTCCGCCACAGTCACGTTCGGGATCAGCGCCTGGTCCTGGAAAACCATGCCGATCCCCGTGCGCTGCGCGCCGGCGACGTTGTGGTACGTGGCGGGCGCGCCGCGAACGACGATCCGGCCGCTGTCCGACGGAGTGACGCCGGCCAGCACCTTGAGCAGCGTCGACTTGCCGGCGCCGTTCTCGCCCACGAGCCCCAGCACCTCGTGTCGGCGGAGCTCGAGGGTGACGTCGTCGAGCGCGCGGACGCCCGGAAAGTCCTTGGTGACGCCCTCGACGCGGAGGACGGGCGCGTCCTCCGGGAGGATGCCCGTCTGCTCAAGCTGCGCCGCGGCGCTCACTTGATCACCCGCAGTGGCCGCCGCAACGGCCAGCCGGTGAGCGCCACCGCGAGCAGGATGATCGCTCCCTCGATGCCCTGCTGAGCGAGCGGGTTGATCCCGACGAGGATCATCCCGTTCACGATCACGGCGATGACCAGCGAGCCGATCAGGGTCTGCATGATCCCGCCCCGGCCGCCGCTCAGCAGCGTCCCGCCGATCACGACGGCAGTGATCGCGGTGAAGAGGTACCCGGTGCCGGTGTTCGCGTCGCCGACGCCCAGCTCGGACGTCGCCAGGATCGACGCGAGCGCGAACATCGTCCCGGAGAAGGTGAAGATCAGAATCTTGTAGCGGTCGACGTTGATCCCGGAGAGCCGCGCGACGCTCTCGTCGCCGCCGATCACGTAGGCGTAGCGGCCGAAGCGGGTGTAGCGCTGGAGCACCCAGGCGAAGAGCACCACGGCCAGCGCGATGTAGCTGATCTTCGTGAACCCGAAGATGTGGCCCAGCCCGATGTCGAGGAAGCTCTGCTGCTCGATGATCGGCGGCGACCCGCCGAAGAGGACGGTGGCGGCGCCGAGCCCGATCGCCCAGAAGCCGAGGGTGGCCATGAACGAGGGGATGCGCAGGCGCGTGTTGGCGACCCCGGCGGCGAACCCGATCAGGGCGCCCAGGGCGAGGACGACGGGGATCGCGAGCAGGCCCAGGTCGAGCGAGTTGCGGTCGTTCGCGACGAGCAGCGAGATCGTCACGCCGCTGACGGACATGACGCCCTCGACCGAGAGGTCGATCGCGCCCATCAGGATCACGAACGTCTGGCCGACGGCGACGACCGCGACGATCGCCGCGGCGTCGGCGATGCTGTGGATGTTCTGCAGGCTGACGAAGCGCGGGTTGCCCGCGGTGAACGCCACCACGAGCACGATCAGGGCGATGAGCGAGCCCCGTGTGCGGGCGAACTCGGCCGCCCTCCCCTGCCACGGCGAGCGCGCGGGGGCGGCGCTGACGCCGACATTGACGGTCAACGCCGCCCCCCGCTGCTCTTCCGAGCTCGCGCTGTTGCTCGGGACGTCACGGCACGGCTTCCGGTGTTCAATACGTCACTTGCCGGGGGCGATGGCCGAGACGAACCGGTTGAACGGGTTGTTCCAGTCGTTCATGTAGTCTGCCGGCTTGGGAGCCAAGGCGTACTTCTTGATGTTCTCCTTGGTGATCAAGATCGTGCTCGCGTAGAACGCCCGCTTGGCGTGCGGGAGCGTGTTGACGTTCAACTTGCCCATCATCGCCTGGTAGCTGAGCTGCAGGGCGGCGCCGCCCTGCCAGTACGCGTCACTGGCGACGGTCGCGACGTAGCCGACGTTGCCGGCCTTGATGTCCTGCAGCGACTCCGGAACGGCGTCGATGCCGACGACCGGGACCTTGCCTGCGAGGCCGGCGCCCTTCAGGGCCTGGAGCGCGCCGAGCGCCATGTTGTCGTTGGCGGCCCAGACCCCGTTGATCTCGCCGGGGTACTTGGCCAGGTACGTCTTCATCAGCGTTAGCGCCTGGGTGCGATCCCAGTTCCCCGTCTGCTGGCCGAGCATCTTCACGCCCGGCGTCTCCTTCAGTGCCTTCTGGAGACCCAGGTAGCGCTGCTGTGACGTCAAGTTGTCGAGGAGTCCCTGGATGGCGACGATGTTGCCCTTGTTGCCCATCGACTTGAAGAGCTCCTTGGCGATCTGGTAGCCGCTGATGTGACCGTCGAAGTTGATGAACGAGACCCAGTGGTTGTAGCCGTTCCACGGCCAGAGGTTCGCGTTCTTGTTCCAGTAGACCGTGACGTAGGCGCCTGCCTTCTGGACCATCGTGACGATCGCCTCGGTGTCCGAGTTCTCGTTCGGGTCGACGCTGATCGCCGTGCAGTGGTCGTTGCCGGTCGCGAGAAGCGTCCGCACCTGCGCGATCTGCTTCGCCGAGTCGCCCTCGTTGAGGAGGAGCTTATAATCACTCGAGGGCAGGCCCAGGGACTTGACGAAGGCCTTCGAGCCTGAGGTCCATACGGCGTGGTACGGATTCGAGAGGCTGCGGAGCGAGTCCACAAGCCTGATGTTGGAGGCATTGCACTGGCTGACTGCGCTCGACCCGACTGCGCTCGACTTGGGCGCGCTCGCGCCCGCACAGCTCGAAACAGCCGCGGCGACCGCGGCGACCGCGGCGACCGTGAGCATCCGCCGCCTTCCTCGAGTCGCTGTCACTTTGGTACCTATCATAGTTCTAACACTCCATCTCCAGTGTGGGCTTGAGCTGCGTGTCCAGACAAACGAACGTCGAGGCCACTGTCGCCAGTACCCGGCCGCCTGAGTGGCCGGTATTGATCGGGTTCTACGCAGGTGTCGTGGTCTTGGTGATCCTCCCTGTGGTCCGCTGAATGGAACTCGACTCCACTGGGCGAAACGGTAGCGCATTTGTGGTGACTTGCCAACTGGTTCCGGCCCACCTAACCCGGAGATTTCACGGGCGTAGCGCGCCGGTGAAGTGAAAAGTGCCCCTGACCTGCGATGATGTGTCTTGCGACGGACATCTCAGCACAGTTCGAGGAGCACCTTCCAGGTGAAGAAGACTACCGGGTCCTACCCGCGGCCCAGCGTCGACACGAGAGGCGGGTCGGCGGTCGGTCAGGCCGGTGGGGTGCTGCTGACCTCCACGGTCCGGGCGGCCGGTCTGGACGTCGCGCTGTCCGCGGCGTTGGCGTCGTGGCGGCTCGCCGGTGCGACCCATGACCCGGCCACGGTGCTGCTGGACCTGGCGTTGACGTTGGCCCTGGGCGGGGACACCTGCTCGGACCTCGCGGTGGTCCGCGCCGAGCCGGCGGTCTTCGGGCCGGTGGCCTCTGACCCGACGCTCTCTCGCACGATCACACGGCTGGCCGCGGACGTGGACAAGGTCTTGCCGGCGATCGACCGGGCCAGAGCGGGCGCCCGGGCACGGGTCTGGGCGGCGGCGGGGACCAGCGCACCCGACCAGGGTGCCGACGCCGCGAACCCGCTGGTCGTCGATGTCGACGCCACCCTGGTCACCGCGCACTCGGAGAAGGAGAATGCCCGGCCGACGTTCAAGAAGGGGTTCGGGTTCCACCCGTTGTGCGCGTTCGTCGACCACGGCCCCGAGGGAACCGGGGAGCCGTTGGCGATCGCGCTGCGACCGGGCAACGCCGGGTCGAACACCGCCGCCGACCACATCGCCGTGATCGGCGCCGCGTTGCGTCAGCTGCCCGGCGGACGGCGGGGCAAGTCGGTGCTGGTGCGCATCGACGGGGCCGGGTCCACCCACAAGGTCATCGACTGGCTCACCCGCCGCCGACTGTCCTACTCCGTGGGGTTCACCCTGCCCGAGAACACCCCTGACCTGCTCAAACTCATCCCCAAGGACGTCTGGACGCCGGCCTACGACGCTCACGACGCCATCCGCGACGGCGCCTGGGTCGCCGAGCTCACGCACCTGATGGACCCTGACCGGCTGGCCGGCCGGGATGCGCGTGATCGTCCGCAAGGAGCGACCCCACCCCGGCGCCCAGCTCCGGTTCGGCGACGTCGACGGCATGCGCATCACCGCCTTCGCGACCAACACCGTCCGCGGGCAGCTGGCGGACCTCGAGCTGCGCCACCGTCGCCGGGCCCGCTGCGAGGACCGGATCCGCACCGCCAAGAACACCGGCCTGAACAACCTGCCGTTGGCCTCCTTCGCCGCCAACCAGACCTGGTGCGCCGTCGTGGCCCTCGCCGCCGAGATCACCGCCTGGATGCAGATGCTCGCCCTCACCGACCACCAGGCCCGCCGCTGGGAGCCGAAGAAGCTGCGCTACCGGATCCTCACGATCCCCGCGACCCTGGCCCGCACCGCACGACGCGTCCAGCTGCACCTGTCCACCCGATCACCCTGGGCCGCACTGACCCTGACCGGGTTGCAGCGCCTGGCCGACCTCGCCCCCGGCTGAGGGCCGCGACCCTGTCCCTGCGACCCCGCACGACCCCCGGCCCTGGAACCGGCGCCCACCCCGCACGACACCGGGGCACCTTGTCACACCCACCCGCCAGAATCACTCTCCAGCGACGCCGACGACGACCACTCTGCCGACCTCAGCCACCCGATGAAAGATCCGGCCTAGGTGGGCCGGAACCAGTTGGCAAGTCACCACAAATGCGCTAAAGTTTCGCCCAGTGGAGTCGAGTTCCATTCAGCGGACCACAGGGAGGATCACCAAGACCACGACACCTGCGTAGAACCCGATCAGTACCGGCCACTCAGGCGGCCGAGGCGTTGCGACCGTGGGTATCGGCATGGTGCACCAGGAACAGTCCTTGACCGGCCCTGACTCGGGCTCGCGCAAGTTCGACAGATGACGGCGTGAAAACGCCTGAATTTGTTGCCGGCATCCATCCTCTAGAAGCGATTCTGCAAAGGAATGTTTACGATGGCCAATGAAATGCACGTCCCAAATATCAAGCTCAACAACGGGGTCGAGATGCCGCAGCTCGGATTCGGTGTCTGGCAGATCGTGCCGGACGACCGTGCCGCCGCGATGGTGGGTGTGGCGTTCGAGGCCGGCTATCGGGCGGTTGACACCGCGAAGATCTATACGAACGAGGGCGGCGTGGGCGCTGCGATCGCAGCGTCTGGTCTGCGGCGGGATGAGATCTTCGTAACGACGAAGCTGTGGAACAACCAGCAGGGCTACGAGACGACGCTCGCCGCGTTCGATCAAAGTCTGGGCAAACTCGGGCTTGACTACGTGGATCTGTACCTCGTCCACTGGCCGGCGCCAATCCGCGACCATTACCTCGAAACCTGGCGTGCGTTCGAGCGCCTATATGCGGATAACCGGGTCCGTGCGATAGGCGTCTCGAACTTCGAGCCGCACCACCTGCGTCGCCTGCTTGACAGCTCTGACGTGGTTCCCGCGGTCAATCAGATTGAGTTCCACCCCTACCTACAGCAACATGAGCTCTTCGAACTGCACAAGGAACTCGGTATCGCGACCGAGGCGTGGAGCCCTCTCGGGCAAGGCGGGCCCCTGCTCAAGGATGTCGTGATCGGGGCGATCGCCGCGAAGATCAGACGCTCTCCGGCGCAGGTGATCCTGCGCTGGGATATCCAGCTCGGAAATATTGTGGTGCCCAAGTCCGCGACAGAATCCCGCATCCGGGAGAACTTTGCGCTGTTCGACTTCGAACTGAGCGAAGAGGACATGGAAGACATCAAAGGGATCCACCGTGGCGTTAGATACGGCCAGCACCCCAATGACTTCATCGACGACTTCTGAGGCCGGAGTCAGCATAAAACTGCGTGAGCGGCTGGTCGTGGAAGAGATTTCCGTAGCCAGCCGAGGAGTGTTTGAAAGGTTGGCGCGGCACCGGGGTCCACACGTTGCTGTCAGTGGATTCGGGCGTGACCAGCTAGGTGTCTGGGCGCACAGCCCGTCGGCGTGGCTCGTTGTCAAGCATCCTCCGCTCAAGATGAGAACAGGAGTTGTCGTTCGTGAACACCATGGATCGTTTTGCGCTCAATGGCCGAGTGGCCGTCGTTACGGGGAGCACTCGAGGTCTCGGTGAGGGGTTCGCGCGCGCGCTGGGCGACGCGGGAGCGTCGATTGCAATTGTCGGGCGAGACGCGGAAGCTGGGCGTCGTGTGGTCGCCGACCTCGAAGCGCGCGGAACCGCGAGCACGTTCATTGCGGCCGACATCACCGAACGCGAGAACGTCGAGGCGGTCCTCGAAGCGACCATGGCGAGATTCGGCCGGGTCGATATCCTCGTCAACAATGCCGGCACGTGCGTCCATGCGCCCGCTCTCGACGTGACGCCGGATGAATGGCGCCAGGTTATGAACGTGAATCTGGACGCGCTGTGGACATGTTCGCAAGTCTTCGGGCGCCAGTTCGTCGAGCAGGGCTCCGGCGTCATCGTGAACATCGGTTCGATGTCCGGCGTCATCGTAAACCGACCGCAGTGGCAGCCGGCCTACAACGCGTCGAAGGCCGCCGTTCACCAACTGACGCGGAGCCTTGCGGCCGAATGGGCGCCTTTCGGCGTAAGAGTGAATGCCCTCGCCCCGGGGTATATCAAGACCGAAATGTCTCCCGTGGACGATCCTCGCTACCGGCAGAACTGGATCGATGACGCGCCGATGAACCGGTACGGAACCGTCGAGGAACTTGCGCCCGCAGTGGTCTTCCTGGCTAGCGACGCGTCTTCGTTCGTGACGGGGTCTGTGCTCGTCGCGGATGGCGGGTACACGGTCTTCTAGCCCCCAGGGAGTGTGCAGACGCAGAACCTTATCGATTCTTTGGGGAGATCCCGTTCCGGGTGCCCCTACCCTCCAAATCTATGTGAAGAGGATCGTATGGAACAACGTTACGCCACCAGCCCGGAGAACATTCCGGGCATGGACACCACCGAGATTCGTCATCGGTACCTGGTCCAGAACCTCTTCGTCGACGAAGAGGTCAGGGCCGTCTACACCCACCATGACCGCGCCGTGCTCCTAGGAGTCAGCCCTGTCACCAAGGCATTCGAGCTGCCCACGTTTCCCGAGATCCGCAGCGACTACTTCTTCGAGCACCGCGAGGGCGGGATCGTCAACATCGGCGGTACGGGAACTGTCACGGTGGACGGCACCGGATACCGGCTTACCAAGGGTTCGTGCCTGTATGTTGGACGCGGGGCGCGCGCAGTCGTCCTGGAGTCCTCGGATGCTTCGGGTGCTCAGGGCGCAGCCCGTTTCTACCTGTTCTCGGCCCCAGCCCACACGGCATACCCGACGACGCTCGTCGAGGCCGGCCACGGCAACATACGCGAGCTCGGCGATCCGCTCACCTCGAACCGCCGCACCCTGAACCAGTACATTCACGAGAAGGGCATCCAGAGCTGCCAGGTCGTGATGGGCGTGACGACGTTGCACCCGGGCAGTATGTGGAACACCATGCCCGCCCATACCCACGACCGGCGGACGGAGTGCTACCTCTACTTCGACCTACCTGACGACGCCCGCGTGATCCACATCATGGGTGAGCCCACCGAGAGCCGACACCTCGTGGTCGGTGATGGCGAGGCCGTCATCTCCCCGAGCTGGTCCGTGCACGCCGGCGTCGGCTCGGCGAGCTACTCATTCGTCTGGGCCATGGCCGGAGAGAACCAGTCGTTCGACGACATGGACGGCTTCGCCATCACGGACATGCGCTGATCATTCGAGACGAAAGGTTGATGACCATGGACATCGAGACTGCCCCGCTCGTCGTCGTGGACGGAGGCGCGCCCGGCGTGCGGACGAAGGTGAGCGCCGGTGCGAGCGAGAAGACGCTGCTCGTGCTGGAGGCTGCGCTGACGCATTCACGCTTCACCGCGGTTGTGGAGGCTACCGGCCTGGCCAAGGCGACGACGCACCGGATTCTCAGTACGCTCGTGGATCGCCAGTTCGTCACGGTGGGCCGCGACGGCAGCTACCTTCCGGGTCCGAAGATCCTGTCCCTGGCTGGACGTGCACTGCAGCACATCGACATCTCGGCGATCGCCAGGCCGTTCGTCGACTCCCTCGTCCAGCGGTCCCACTGCACGATTCACCTCGGCGTGGTTAACGGTGACGAGATCATCTACCTGGTCCGAGCAGACTCCGACAAGCCCTACGTGATGCCCTCGCGCGTCGGGCTGGCGATCCCGATGCACTCAACAGGAATTGGCAAAGTTGTGCTGGGCAGCTACACCGACGACGAGCTGGAGCGCTTCGTGGCCCGAGCCGGCCTGCCGCCGCGGACCGATCACACCATTACCAGCCTCGGCGACCTGCGCACCGAGATGGGACGCGTACGTAGGCTCGGGTATGCCCTGGACCGCGAGGAGAACGTACCCGGGCTGGGCTGCGTCGCAGCACCCATTCGGGACCTCACGGGCACGGTCAAGTACGGGATCAGCATCTCCACGCTGATGCTCGAGCACACCTACCAACAGATGGAGGCGATGGCGCCGATGGCCATCGAGACCGCCGACAAGATCTCGGCCGCCCTCGGCTACCACCTCTGACATCTCCATCACGCACATTTCGTCCACCCGCCCATCCGTGCGAGGACGACCGATAAGGAGAAATGCAGTATGACGAACACGACTACCCCCGCCCGCTACGCCGAGAGCTTGTTAAGCCTTGAAGGAAAGCTGGCTGTCGTCACCGGCGCCAGCCAGGGGATCGGCCTGGCGATAGCGGAGTCCCTCGCCCGCGCGGGAGCGGACATCATCGGGGTGAGCTACGACATGCCGGAGGGCGAGAGCGCTGTGCGTACCGTGGTCGAGAGCCTCGGGCGCAAGTTCACTCCGCTGTGTGCCGACTTCTCGGTGCGCGAACAGGTCACCGCGCTGGCGGAGGACCTAGCCGGTCGGGGCGTTGACATCCTCATCAACAACGCCGGCAGCATCCGGCGCGCACCGGCCGTTGACCACTTGGACGAGGACTTCGACTACGTCCTGGACGTCAACCTGCGCTCGACGTTCATCCTGTCCCGCGAGGTCGGCCGCTCGATGATCCAGCGCGGTCACGGCAAGATCGTCAACACCGCGTCGCTGCTCAGCTTCCAGGGCGGGGTCGACGTCCCCGGGTACACGTCCTCCAAGTCGGCCGTCGCGGGCCTGACCAAGGCCCTCGCCAACGAGTGGGCATCCCTGGGCGTCAACGTCAACGCGGTCGCCCCCGGGTATGTGGCCACAGCCAACACCTTCGACCTGCGCCAGGACGCCGAGCGCAGCCAGGAGATCCTCGAGCGCATCCCGGCCGGCCGGTGGGCCGAGGCCGCCGACATCGCCGGCGCGGTTCTGTTCCTGTGCTCCGGGGCTGCGGACTACATCCATGGCATCGTCCTGCCCGTCGACGGCGGGTGGCTGGCCCGATGACCACCATCGCGGTCAGGATCGTCATCACCGAGTGCGACCATGACTCGTTCGGGGTCGAGGCGGAGGCCTGTGAGGCGGCGGGTGCGGAGCTGGTTCTGACTCAGTCGCGAACGGCGGCGGAGCTGGTCGCCAATGCCGCAGGCGCTGACGCGATGCTCGTGCAGTACGCGCAGATCACCGCGGAGGTGATGGACGCACTGCCGCACCTGCGCGCGATCGGACGGTACGGCGTCGGTGTCGACTCGGTGGACATCAACGCGGCCACCGCCCGCGGGATCGCGGTGTGCAACGTGCCCGACTACGGCACCGAGTCCGTCTCCGATCACGCCATCGCCATGGCGTTGGCGTGCGCGCGGGGCATCCCGCGCCTGGACCGTGGGCTGCGTGCCGGCTCGTTCGACCTCGCCGCAGTGCGCCCGCTATACCAGACCCGGGGGCGTGTTTTCGGGGTGATCGGCATGGGGCGAATCGGGACGGCCACCGCACGCAAGGCGGCGGGCATTGGCTACGAGGTCATCGGGTACGACATCGCTGCTGATCCGCAAGCGACCAGGTACCGCGGGTTTGCGTCGGTGGGCCGAGACGAGCTGCTCGAACGCTCGCAGGTCGTATCGCTGCACACGCCCCTGACAGAGGTCACCCGGGGCATGATCGGCTCCCCTGAGCTCGCGCGGATGCGCTCCGACGCGATCTTGGTCAACACCAGCCGGGGCGGCGTCGTCGACGGCGCCGCGCTCGTCGAAGCGCTGCGCACCGGCAGCATCCACGGAGCCGCAATCGACGTGCACGAGTCCGAACCTCTCCCGGCAGGGCACCCACTGACCACGTTCGACTCGGTCGTGCTCACGCCGCACCTGGCCTGGTACACCGAGGAGTCCTACGACGAGCTCAAGCGCCGCACGGTCGCCAACGTCCTGCAGGTCTGCGCGGGGCGCGTGCCGCGCAACATCGTCAACCCCGAGGTCCTCGGGGCACCCGGACGCAACAGCCGCTGCCAGGCTGCAGCGGCCTGAGGGAGCATGAGATGACCACGATGGTGGCAGCACTTTGGACGGCAGCCGACGACGTGCAGGTCACCAACGTGCCACTCCCCGAGGTACCTGCGGGCTGGGCGCTGGTCAAGGTCGCCTACAACGGGATCTGCGGCACAGATCTGGCGATCCTGCATGGCAAGCACCCCCGGGCGCTGGCGCCCCTGATCATGGGCCACGAGATGTCCGGCTGGGTCGAGCGGGCCGGCGCCAGCGGACCCCCTGCCGGGACTCTGGTCGTCGTCGAGCCCCTGATCAGCTGCGGCGAGTGCAGGTCCTGCAAGAACGGACTCATGCACGTATGCCGTCACCTTGGCCTGTACGGCATTGATGCACCCGGGGGCATGGCGCAGTACGTCGCACTCCCACCCGAGGTGCTGCACGCCGTGCCCGGCCACGTCGACCCGCGCACGGCTACCCTGGCCGAGCCGCTCGCGGTTGCGGTGCACGCCGTCGAACGCTCCGGTATGCAGCCCGGGGACACGGTCGCGGTCTACGGGGCGGGCCCGATCGGGGTCCTCATCGCGCTGGCCGCCCGGCACGCGGGCGCTGGAGCCATCGTCATCACCGAACCCAGCACCTGGCGCCGCGAGGTCGCTGCGGGCCTCGGTTTCACCGTGGTCCCCGAAGGCTCCACCATGGCCGCCACCCTCGTCCCTCTCACCGACGGCGAGGGCGCCGATACCACCTTCGACTCCGCGGCCCAACCCTCGGTCGCCGCCGAACTCGCCGAGGTCACCCGCGTTCGGGGCAGAATCGTCATCGTCGGCGTGTACAAGCAACCGACGCCAGTAGACCTTCAGTCCATCTGCTTCAAGGAGCAGACCGTCATCGGGGTGCGCGTGTACACGTCCGCGGACGTCACGCGCGCGATCGAGCTGATCGCCACCGACGCCCTCGGCCTGGACCGGTTCCCCACTAAGGCGTTCGACCTCACCGACGTCGCCGCGGCCTTCAACGCGGCGACGTCGGGCCAGGACTGCCTCAAGGTCCTGCTCACTCCCCTGCCCGGAAAGGCCGACGCATGAGTGCGCCCTTCGACCTCAGCGGCAAGACAGCCGCAATCACGGGCGGGGGCCGCGGCCTCGGGCTCGGGATCTCGAACGCGCTGCTCGACGCGGGTGCGGACGTCGTCGTCCTCGGTCGGAACGACGTTCCCGCCGAGCTGACCGCCCACGCGGTGTCGTTGGGGCGCCAGGTGCACTTCGTCGCCGTCGACCTGGCAGACTCCGACGCGATCGCCGCGACGGCCCAGCGGGTGCTGGCCACCCACCGGGTGGACATCCTGGTGAACAACGCCGGGACGCAGGACCGTTACCCGGCCGTCGACTTCCCGCTCGAGGCGTGGGACCGCGTCCTGGACATCAACCTGCGCGCGGTGTTTCAGCTCTGCCAGCTGTTCGGCCGACCGATGCTGGAGCGCGGCGAGGGCAAGATCGTCAACCTCGCCTCGCTGCTCAGCTTCCAGGGTGGCCTGACCGTGCCCGCCTATGCTGCGAGCAAGGGTGCCGTCGCGCAGCTGACCAAGGCGCTGTGCAACGAGTGGTCGAGCCAGGGCGTCAACGTCAACGCGATCGCCCCTGGCTACATGGCCACGGACATGAACTCCGCGCTGCTCGCCGACCCGGTGCGCATGGAGCAGCTCTCGGTGCGCATCCCGGCCGGGCGCTGGGGTCAGCCCGACGACATCGGTAACGTCGTGGTGTTCCTCGCCTCCCCGGCAGCCGGCTACGTGCACGGCCAGGTCCTTGCCGTCGACGGCGGATGGATGGCTCGCTGATCCGAAGATCATCCCGGAACGACACCAACGATTCTCTCTAGCGAAACGGATTCCCGATGGATGTCTTGTCTGCTCTGAGCGCCGCCCGCCTCGTTCCGGTGGTGGTGCTCGATGATGCCGCCGACGCCGATGGGCTGGCCGGCGCGTTGGTCGCCGGTGGTCTGCCGGTCGCGGAGGTGACCTTCCGAACGGCCGCGGCCCAGGACTCGATCCGCGCGATGGCCGCCCGGGGCGACATCCTGGTCGGTGCGGGCACGGTGCTCACGGTGGCGCAGGTCGACCAGGCGGTGGCCGCGGGGGCGAGCTTCGTGGTCTCGCCCGGGCTGTCCCGCGCGGTTGTGGAGCGGTGCGGCGAGCACGGTGTGCTTGCGCTGCCCGGCGCGGTCACCGCGACCGAGGTCCAGGCCGCACTCGAGCTGGGTCTGACGACGGTGAAGTTCTTCCCGGCCGGCACCTCCGGTGGTGCCGCGGCGATCAAGGCGCTCGCGGCCCCGTTCGGTGGCGTCCGGTTCGTGCCCACCGGCGGAGTCGGCCCCAAGAACCTCGCGGAGTACCTGGCGCTGCCTTCGGTCGCGGCCGTGGGTGGCTCGTGGATGGTGCCGCGCGACCTGGTCAAGGCCGGCGACTTCGGGGGCATCCAGGCTTTGACGGCGGAGGCCGTCGCGTTGGTCCTCGCGTTGGCATCTGCGGGGCACTGAGGACTTCCAGGACTTTTCCGACCGGTTGATTCACGAAGGACGTTGACGATGGCTGACTTGAGCATCCGCCCGGCATCTGAGTGCCGTTTCGATGTGGTGTCCCTGGGTGAGGTGATGTTGCGCCTGGATCCTGGGGAGGGGCGGATCCGCACCGCCCGGTCCTTCCGCGCCTGGGAGGGCGGTGGGGAGTACAACGTGGCCCGGGGCCTGCGCCGGGCGTTCGGGTTGCGTGCGGCGGTCGTGACGGCGCTGGCGGACAACGAGGTCGGACGGCTGGTCGAGGACTTCATCCTCACCGGGGGGTTGGACACCTCGTTCATCGGGTGGGTTCCGTACGACGGGATCGGGCGCACGGTGCGCAACGGGTTGAACTTTACCGAGCGTGGTTTCGGGGTGCGCGGCGCGGTCGGGGTCTCCGACCGCGGGAACACTGCGGTGTCTCAGATGAAGCCGGGCGACGTGGACTGGGACCACCTCTTCGGTGAGCTCGGGGTGCGCTGGTTGCACACCGGGGGGATCTTCGCGGCGCTCAGCGAGTCCGCCGCGGCGACGGTCCTCGAGGCGGTGACCGCGGCGAAGAAGTTCGGCACCGTGGTGTCCTACGACCTGAACTACCGGCCGAGCCTGTGGAAGGCGATCGGTGGTCAGGCCAAGGCGCAACAGGTCAACCGCGCGATCGCGCCGTTCATCGATGTGATGATCGGCAACGAGGAGGACTTCACCGCGAGCCTCGGCTTCGAGGTCGAGGGCGTCGACGAGAACCTTTCGGCTCTACAGGTCGACAAGTTCGCCGCGATGATTCAGAAGGCCGCCGCCGCCTACCCGAACTTCAGCGTCATCGGCACCACGATGCGTACCGTGCGGTCGGCCAGCATCAACGACTGGGGTGCGATCGCGTGGTCGCCGGCGACCGGGGTGGTGCAGGCCACGCACCGCGACGGTCTCGAGATCCTCGACCGCGTGGGTGGTGGTGACTCGTTCGCGTCCGGGCTCATCTACGGGTTGCTCGCGGGTGAGTCCCTGCAGACCGCGGTCGAGTACGGCGCCGCCCACGGGGCCCTGGCGATGACCACCCCTGGCGACACCACCATGGCGACGAAGGCCGAGGTGCTCAAGCTGGCCGGCGGCGGCGGCGCACGCGTCGTCCGCTGAGCCGCTCAGCGCACGACGACGGCGCCCGTCCCCGAGGAGGGGATCGGCGCCGTCTCGGTCGACGGCCCGGGCCGGCGCTGACCCAGCTCGCCACCGCCGCGCGCCGCTACCCTTGCGCACCCTGCCAGCGGTCAGCGACCGCGCGGGTTCACTGCACGTCGTCGTCGACCCAGTCGAAGGTCCTGGTGATGGCCTTCTTCCACAGCCGGTACTGCCGGTCGCGCTCGTCGTGGTCCATCGACGGGACCCAGCGCTTGTCCTCGGCCCAGTTGTCGATGACGTCCTGCTCGCCGGACCAGAAGCCGACCGCGATGCCCGCGGCGTAGGCGGCGCCGAGGGCGGTCGTCTCCGCGACCTTCGGACGGATCACCGGCACGCCGAGGATGTCGGCCTGGAACTGCATGAGGGTCTCGTTGCCCACCATGCCGCCGTCCACCTTGACCTCGGTGAGGTCGACGCCGGAGTCGGCGTTCATGGCGTCCAGCACCTCCCGTGTCTGGAACGCCGTGGCCTCCAGAGCAGCTCGCGCGATGTGACCTTTGTTGACGTACCGGGTGAGTCCGACGAGCGCACCGCGCGCGTCGGAGCGCCAGTACGGGGCGAACAGGCCAGAGAAGGCCGGCACGAAGTAGGCGCCGCCGTTGTCATCGACGGTCGCCGCGAGCTGCTCGATCTCGGGCGCGGAGGAGATCATCCCGAGGTTGTCACGCAACCACTGCACGAGCGAGCCCGTCACCGCGATCGAGCCCTCGAGCGCGTACACGGTCGGCTGGGCGCCGATCTTGTAGCACACCGTGGTGAGGAGCCCGTTCTTCGACAGGATCGGCTCGGTGCCCGTGTTGAGCAGCATGAAGTTGCCGGTGCCGTAGGTGTCCCGGATTTCCTCTCCAACCCGCAGCCCGGGTCGAGTGACGCTTGTCGCGTGCCCCGGGCACTTCGGAACCGAAGGCTCGACCCGCGTACGCCTCGAGCGCAGGAGGAGGGCCAGGCTCTGGCCACCAACTGGGCCGGCAACTTCCACGGCGCGCTCGGCT
>Ga0209539_1000595_pt1 | contig 20527 bp, 18 predicted proteins | sample BarGraNGADG00312_2_FD_184499 | JGI IMG/M metagenome (GOLD analysis project Ga0209539, IMG submission 184499) | Arctic peat soil microbial communities from Barrow, Alaska - Barrow Graham LP Ref core NGADG0011-312 (SPAdes) (version 2) | ecosystem: Environmental > Terrestrial > Soil > Wetlands >... | reverse complement strand
CAGCGTCAGCGCCCACAGCGCCAGGGGGACGAGGAGCAGGGGCAGGTAGATCCAGGACGGCGCCCAGCCGGTCACATGGCGCAGCACGTTCGCCAGGGCCGGGGCCGAGTGGTTGCCCCACCAGAGAGAGCGCTGGGTGGACTGGATCGCGGTCAGCGCGGACATGGTGTTCCGCACGTTTCCAGGTCCGGTGATGAGCAGCAACACGGCGTTCGCGACGACGACCGGCACGACCGCGCGCCAGCGATAGCGCCAGAACAGGATCACCAGGAGCACCGCCGGGTAGAACTTGAGGTTGATCGCCACCGCCAGCACGATGGCCGGCCACCAGGCCGAGCGCGGCAAGCGCAGCATAAGCCAGACCGAGAGCAGGGCGAAGAACAGGGCGTACAGGTCGATGTTGCCGCGCTCCACTTCGTACATGAAGCCGTAGGACGTCATGAGCCACAGGCCGAGGACGAGGGCCAGTTGCGTCGCGTCGATCCTGCGCCCCTGCCCGGAGAGATCCGGGTCACAGGCCGCCTTCATGGCAAGGTTCGCGCTGAGGACGCCGGCGGCCACAGCCAGCGCCACCAAGATGCCGACCTGCACGGCATAGCCGGTCGAGAAGTCCAGCAGCGTGAACGGCCGCCCCAGGAGCAGCGTCAGGGGCGGCCACCCGCTGCCGCGGGTCGAGAACGCGAGCGCAGGTTCGTAGAGACCGTCGCGGAAGTCGACCCCAGTCGGCTTCGCCAGCGGGAGCAGCAGACCCCACGTGGCGTTCCCGAAGCGGAACCAGTACACAAGGAAGTTCCATGCCACCCCCGCAGCCACGACGATCGCGAGCCACAGCACGGCGTTGAGGGACTGGCGCCCGACGCCGAACGCGACCAGCGCCGTGACCGTGCCCACGACGGCCAGCGGCAGCACCAGCGAAAGGTGCGGCACCACCACGAGATAGCCGCCGCCGCGGACCAGCACCAGTGCCGTCAGCAGCCAGCCGACGGCGCCGACCAAGACCCCCAGCCATGCCCCCCGCGCCTTCATCGTCACCTCACGCATGAGCCGCTGCCATGTCCGCGCGACGATTGGCCTCGCGGTCCGTCGTCGCGCCGAAGTCTATCGCTTCGAGGGCGCGTCGCACGTCACCTTCCGGTCAGCGCCGCGGGAGCCTCGCGAGCACCTCGGCGGTGCTCTCGTCTGCGGGCTTGCGCTGGAAGGCGTACATGGGGCGGACGAGGGTGGGCGGGTAGTCAAGACCCCCCGAGGCCGCCTGCAACTGCGCATCTGTCATTCGCCCAGTCCTGATCAAGTTGACGACGAGCGTCGGTACGAGGCGATGGCGGCGATAGTAGCTGATCGTAGGCTGTGGCAGTTGCCCGGTCTCGGGATCGGCCGCGATCCAATACGTGTTGGCGGCGATCTCTCCGTTCCAGTACAGGTAGTAGCCGCTCCCCTCGTAGATAACGAGCAACTTGTCGTCGGGGAGCGCTTGTGCGTGCAGGTCGGCGGCGAATCCATCCATTAGGCGCCGCCGCTCCGGAGTCACCTTGATGCCCCACCACGGCCCCGAGTCGAAGCGGCTGGTCAGCTGTGCGTATGGCACGTCGCGCTGCTGAAACTGGAACTGAAACGAGATGGTCACCGCCACGACCGCGACCAGCACCCCGAGAGCGAGCCACGGGACGCCCTCGCTGCCACGGACCCCAAGCGCTGGGCCTGTCTCACCTGTCGCCAAGAGCGAGGAGGTCGCAGGCGATCCGTGGGCTGGTGTGGTGGTGGGCTTCCCCACCGCCTCGAGCGCCCAGGCGAGAAACAGCCCGCTCGCGATGAGCGCTGGGGCGAGTCCGATGGCGGAGTTCGCGTAGCCGGCCGCGCTGGTGTAGGCGGTCATGGCCCCCGCGATCATCGCGGGCGCCCAGATCCAGATGAGCAGTCTGGCCCCAATCTCACGCTTCTCGCGAGGAACGAACAAGTAGAGAAACGGCGCCATCAGGGCGTACACAGGCACGAACCCCGCACTCGTAAGCGCAGGGTTGCGCGCAGCCGCCCAGATTGCCACGGGCACGGCTGCCAGCAAGACGCGCCCCGCCCGGGGCCAGCGCAGGAACACCAGGTATATGAACAGCGCCAAGACGATGAGATCGAGGCGCGCCGTGACGAAGAGCCAGAAACTCTGCGCAACCGTCAGCGCCTTGGAAGCTCCGCCAAGTTGGTGCAACACGTGCGCGCCCGACATGGTGAGCTGCACGCTGCGCACCAGATTCCGCAGCCCGAACGTGAGCATCACAAGGCCCAACGGGACGACTACCAGCGCGCCGCCCAGCACCCACGCGCTCAGGGCACGCCACGCCCACTTCCCCGTCGCCGGCCCCTCTGGGTCGGGCGGGTGCAGGAGCGCCCCTTCAGAGAGCATGGCGACCGTGCGGCGACCGAGCGCGAACGCAAGGAAGACCGCGTAGAACGGGACGATGAAGAGTAGCGATGGGTAGACGGCCACCGCCACGCCGAAAGCCGCCCCCGACGCGATCGCGAACGTCCGGCCCTTCGCCAGGAGCACGACCCATGCGCCCAGCGCTGCGCCGAGGGTGAGGAAGGCGAGGGCAATGGTGTTGTAGCTCAGTTGTGGCGTGGCCCAGAAGATGTAGGTGACGTACACAGTGGCAGCCAACGCCCCCAGTTCCCAGCGCACGAAGCGACGCAGCAGCAGGAACACGGCGACCGCCACGCCCAGCATCATGAGCAGGTACACATGTCTCATGTAGAGCACGTAGCCGGTGACGTCGTAGTCTCGGGCCACAGCGAAGAGCTTGGCGAAGGGGTACATGACAAAGCCGGGGAGCTGCGCCAGGTTCTGCTCCTGGACGAAGGGCTTGTCGCCGAGGGCCCAGCGCCACGGCACGAGAACGTAGAAACTTTCGTCCCGCAGATCCATGCCAATGAAGAGGCGCAGCCATGTGAGCACGAGTGCTGCGGCCCCAGCGGTCACCACGACGGCTGCGAACGCGACGGGCGCCGCTCCGCGCCACCGTTCCAGGGAGCCTCTATATTCTGACAAAGTCGCTATCCGTTCGACCTTATCGCTCACCCGCGGATGGCGACTCTGTGACGAGACGAAGTTCCGTGCGCGAGCTCTGTGGACAACAGCCCCAGAGTGCTCCTCCGAGACGCGTAGAGTGCGAAGCGCGCCGCCGAGCCAGACTGCGCACTCCGTCTTCGAGGTTCATCAGTCACACCAAGAGGCCGCGACTTTGACAATGATAGCCGCAGCGCCGCGAATCGGCGAGAAGACGCGGCCACAGCCGGGTCCGGCACCCCCCGGCTGCTTCTACGAACAGGTGCGGCCTCGGGCTGGTCGGCAAGCTTCTCACTCAGGGTGCAACCCCGGACAATGGGTAGCTGAGTCGGACTTCAGAACCCCTGCCAACGAGGTCGTCCGCGGCAGCCTGCATCGCGAAGTTGCCGAGCCGCGCAGCCCTCGATACGTTCAGCGATCTCTGCAACAAGCCGCACAAGCCAGTGGTTGCCCGAGCAGCACAGCCTCCAATGCCCCCGCCTGTACGCAAAGCGTGCTGGACGCCAAAGACCATAGAGTAAGATCCGTGTCCGAAAATCGGGGCGAAGTACAAGAGATACAATGGGACCAAGCCATCGCTGGTGATCGGCAGCGCTGGATGCAGAAGACCAGAAGGGGACGCACCTGTGTCGGAAGGCCAAATGAACTGCCCCATATGCGGCACGAACACCGGTTTTCATGACTATCTGAACTGGGACGGCAATCAGTGGTGCCGCTGTGTCTCCTGCGGAGGCGGACACAAGGAGCCATACACCCCGGAAGTTGAGGACGAAGACCTCACCGCGCAGAACTACGATACGTCGTACTTCGAATCCGCCTTCGGTCAACGACGCTGGCAGTTCGCCGCCAATCAGGCGCGCTGGCTTCACCAGCACTATCGAGACGGCATGGCGGTCCTCGAAATCGGGCCCGGTCTGGGACTTGCCGCAGAGCGCTTTCTCCAGACCGCACCGCCTGGCACCGTCTATCACGTCGTCGAGCCCCACCCTTCGTTCTCCGCGCACATCTCCGAACGGCAGGCTGGCCGAGTGGTTGTCCACTCCGGCGACCCTACGTCTGCGTTGGAGGAAGCGCTCGCGGCGACGTGCGCCAATGGCCAACACGTACTGTTCTATATGGACAACGTGCTTGAGCACCTCGCTTACCCAAGGGATTACTTCATACGGCTCAAGAGCGCCTTGCCGTCCGGTTCGGTCGCGCTACTGGACGTGCCCAATGAACGGGGCCTGAAATCTCGCTGCAAGGTCTATCGCGCGATCGGGGCCCAGCCCACTGCAGCCTCAGCGCACATCAACCTGTTCACGAGTCATGCGTTCCACGCCATGTTGGGCGGTCTTGGACTATGCCACCGGGTTGTTCAGCGCGGAATCAGGCGTCCCGAAGAAGTCAACTGCATTCCCGAGGGTCCGGCGTTGACCGCCGTTCTGGCGTTCCTCCGAGTCGTACCGGTCGACACCATGCTCGGACTGGGGAACAACCTGCGTGTAGAAGTGGAGTTCTAGGTTGTCCCTCCTCGTGAAGCCACGCGTGCTCGACCCGAGTCTCGCGTGCCGCAGAACCGACGTCGCGCTGTTCGCCGGCGGTTCGGGAGTCACGGAATTCACCGACTTCATGCCGTCACTCGAAGCCGAGCGGGCGCTACGTGTGCGGCTCTTCTGCGGCACCCGCGGACCGAACGTCCTCGTCTACGGTCCCCTCGCCGGAACCTGCACTCGGAAGGTACAGCCTGGTCTGCGAGCAAGCTGCCGGCTGGCTGTTCGTGGCTGCCGCGTGGCCGGCCGTCGAAGTGCTCGATTGCCCCGCCTTCTACCCGAGTGGCCCGCTCTATGTGCTGACCACGCTCACCGCGCAGCAGCGTGAGCGCAGTGTCTCATTCGGGGCGGTCAGTAGCGGTGCCATGGAATGATCAGCGCCCCTTGCCTGCGTACGACCTGGATCACGTTCTGCGGCACACGCAGGACCTGTGGGAAGATCTCCGCGGAGCTCACTTGTTCGTTACCGGCGGAACGGGGTTCTTCGGACGCTGGATGCTCGAGAGCTTCCTGCACGCCAACCAGGAGCTTGCTCTGGGGGCTCGAGCGCGGGTTGTCAGCCGCAACGTTCCAGCGTTCTCCGAGCGCGCTCCACACGTCGCCGAGAACACGGCCATTGAACTCGTGCAAGCCGATATTCGGTCCTTCGACGCAGCCCATGAGCGATTCACCCACGTGCTTCACATGGCCGCCGAGACAAACACGCAGCTAACCTTCCCGCCGGCGGCGGCCTACTACGATGTGATCGTGCGCGGCACTGAGAGAGTGGTGGACCTTGCCGCCGCATGCGGCGCGCGGCGCCTTCTCTTGGTGAGTTCCGGCGCTGTGTACGGCACACAGCCCCAAGGCATTGCGAGGATTGCGGAGGACGCCCCATTCGCGCCGCGGCCCGACGATCTCCTGTCCGCGTACGGCCAGGCCAAGCGATGCGCCGAGTTCCTCGCTTTTGCCAAGACGGAGAACACCGGGCCAGAGACGTCGGTCGCCCGCTGCTTCGCCTTTGTAGGCCCCGGTCTGCCGCTCGACTCTGGATTCGCCGTCGGCAACTTCATCGCGGATGCGCTGACGAGGCGACGAATCGTCATTCGTGGAGACGGCACGCCGCGACGCTCCTACATGTACGCTGGCGACCTGGCCATTTGGCTGTGGACTATCCTCGTCAGAGGTGAGCGCGGACGCCCGTACAACGTCGGCTCCGATGAGGAGCTATCAATCGCGCGACTGGCACACACGGTCGCCGGCCTCGTTGAGCCTCCGGCAGACGTGGTGCTGCTCGGTGACGAGGCGCAGCGAGGCGTAGGCGGACGCTACGTACCCGACGTCGACCGAGCGAGAAGCGAGCTCAGACTGGCTCTCTCATATGGAATGGAGGATGCGCTGGCACGGACCATCGACTGGCACAGGCCTGGCGCGACGGCATGAACGAACAGAGTCATTCGATGACGATCTCCGACGCCCTTTTTGCGCGTCTAGGCCACTTCGGTGTGCGCGATGTATTCATGCTGAGCGGCGGCTCGATCATGTATCTCGTTGACGCGCTGGGACGTGCCACCAGCATTCGCGCATGGTGCAATTACCACGAGCAGGCTTGCGCCATCGCGGCCGAGTCGTATGCCAGGGTGACTGGTCGACCCGGTGTTTGTCTGGTCACAGCCGGTCCCGGCGCAACCAACGCGCTATCTGCCGTTGCGGGGTCGTGGGTCGAGTCGATTCCTGTCGTGGTCATCTCCGGGCAAGTGCGCCGAGACCTGATCGCAGACTATAGCCGCTGGCGGCAAATAGGACCCCAGGAGACGAACATCATCGCCATGGCAAGGCCGGTGACTAAGTATGCCGAGGAGATCACCGATCCCGACGACGTCCTGCCTGCTCTGGATGTGGCTTGGGCGGCTGCGACGACCGGGAGACCGGGGCCTGTCTGGCTCAGCATCCCGCTGGATGTGCAGGGCATGGAGCTTCCGCGGACGCAGGAGGCGCTGGTCGGTGCACCCTCGCCCGCGCTGCGGCCTGCGCCCGTAGACCGCGCCGATATCGCCAAGGTGAACGCGGCGCTCGAGGTCGCTCGTCGGCCCGTAATCGCGGTCGGCAACGGGATCCACCTGTCTCGCGCCGAGCAGGCGTTCGATGCCTTCGTGCGGCGCTTCCGCATCCCGGTCGTGGCTGCCATCGGCGGAATGGATGTCCTGAGCGAAGAACATCCCTGCTACTTCGGCAGGTTCGGCCCCACCGGACAGCGGCGGGCCAACTTTGTCCTGCAGAATTCCGATCTGTTGCTATGTTTGGGCACCAGTCTGTCGGTGGCTGCCGTCGGCTTCAATACGAACGACCTCGCCCCCAAGGCTCAGCGATTCCTCGTCAACATCGATCCAGAGGAGATGACGCGGCCACACCTGCGGACAGATGTAGCTGTGGTCGCTGACGTGGGCGAATTCATGGTACAGATGATGGAGCGGTATGGCGCTGCCTCTTCCCATCGTGAGGCTTGGTTGGCAATCTGCGGACGATGGAAACGCGACTACCCCGTTCTCACGGACGACTACGCCCAGGATCCAGGCCACGTGAACAGCTACCTACTGGCCTACGAGCTGTCCCGGCGGTTGCACGATGACGACGTGATCCTCACCGGCAACTCTCTTGACGCGGTGTCCGTCTTCCACTCCTATGCGGTCAAACCGGGCCAGCGGGTGCTGGCCAACACCAACTTCGGGGCCATGGGATGGGATGTTCCAGCGCTCGTGGGCGCTTGTGTGGCTCGTCCCGAGCAGCGAGCAGTACTGGTGACAGGTGACGGCAGCATACTGCTCAACAGTCAGGAGCTGCTGACCGTCGGCGCCAACTGCCTCAATGCCAAGATCTTCGTGCTCAACAATGGCGGCTATCAATCGATAAGGAGCACACAGCAGGCCTTTTGTGGCGGCAGGCTCGTGGGCTGCGATCAGCAGTCGGGCGTGAGCAACCCGCTGTTCGAACCCTTGGCGGCGGCGTATGGTCTCGAGTACACGCGTCTGGAGCGGAACGGTCAGATTTCCGAGAGGCTCGCGTCGATTCTCGACGACGACCGTCCGTGGCTCGTCGAGGTCGAGGTCGCGTACGAGCAGGAGCGAATCCCGCGCCTAAGTTCGCGGCGGCGGGAAGACGGGACATTCGAGACCGCCCCGCTCCACGATCAGTACCCGTTCCTTCCTCGCGAGGAAATGCGCAGGATCATGAGTGTCTCGAACGAGAGTCAGTCCGACGGCACCCCAGAACCACCAAAGACCGAAAGTGAGAGGTAGGAGCATTATGTTGGACAACGCGAGAATCCTGGTCACGGGAGGCACCGGTTCTTTCGGCCACGCCTTCCTGCGTCACGCCTTGGAGAACTACCACGTGAGGGAGATCGTAGTCTTCAGCCGCGACGAGTTTAAGCAATACCAGATGGCGCAGACCTGGTCTCCCGCAAGCCATCCGATCCGCTACTTCCTTGGTGACGTCAGGGACAAGGAGCGGCTGATGCGCGCTTTCAACGGCATTGACTACGTCGTGCATGCCGCCGCACTCAAACAGGTGCCGGCACTCGAGGAGAACCCCTTCGAGGCGATTCGCACCAACATTCTCGGTGCCCAGAACGTCATTGAGGCGGCACTCGAGCGGGGTGTCAAGCGGGTCGTGGCAATCTCCACCGACAAGGCGGTGAACCCCATCAACTTGTATGGGGCCACCAAGTTGGCCATGGAGAAGCTAATCATTGCCGCCAACACCTATGTACGCTACCGGGATGTGGCCTTCTCGCTCGTTCGCTACGGCAATGTCGTCGGCAGCCGCGGCAGTGTCATCCCGCTCTACGCGCGACTATTCGATGCCGGCGAGACCGAGCTACCCGTGACCGACCAGCGCATGACGAGATTCTGGATTACTCTGGACCAAGGCGTTGAGCTGGTCTTGCGAGCACTGAACTCGGCTCGTGGCGGCGAGGTCTTCGTGCCCAAGATTCCCAGTATGCGTATCACGGACCTCGTGACCGCGATTCCCCAGGAGTGCAGTTGCCGCTTCATCGGAAGACGCCCGGGAGAGAAAGTACACGAAGTGCTCATCAGCGAGAATGAAGGCGTGCGGACCCTCGACTGCGGCGACTTCTACGTGGTCCTTCCGGAGTTCGAGCACGGCGACTCTGGACTGTGGGAGCAAACGGGAAAGCCTACGCCGGAGGGCTTCTCTTACGAGAGTGACACCAACACTCAGTGGGTCAGTCAGGAGCAGATGCGCGCGATGTTCGAGGGCTGCAGACTGGCGGCACCCCAGAGCTCGCCGGCCGCACCAGACGCGGGCGCGGTTGCCATTGGTCCGGCGGAATGACAGATCGAGGGTTACCTGAGCTGGCGGTCAATGGCGGGCCACCGGTTCGAGAAGTCATGCTGCCCTATGCGCGGCAGTGTGTCGATGAAGCCGACATCGCAGCTGTCGTGGCAGTGCTGCAATCGCCTTGGCTTACGACCGGACCTGCAGTGCGTGCGTTCGAAGAGGCTCTCGCGGCGACCGCGGGCGTTGAGTACGCGGTCGCCGTGAGCAGTGGGACTGCGGCACTCCATTGCATGGTCCACGCCCTGGGCATAGGTCCCGGCGACGAGGTCGTGGTTCCGGCAATGACCTTCTCGGCAACAGCCAACGTCGTGGTCCATCAGGGAGCGACGCCGGTGTTTGCGGACGTCGACCCCGAGACACTGCTCATGGACCCCGACTCGGTCGCCCAGCGGGTCGGCCCGCGAACCCGCGCCATCATCGCCGTCGACTACGCAGGGCAGCCCTGCGATTACTCACGCCTCAGCGAGGTTGCGCAGTCCGTCGGGGCAGCAGTCATGGCTGACGGCTGTCATGCGCTGGGTGCGACAGCGGATGGCCGTCCTGTCGGGTCGATCGCTCACGCGACCGCCTTCAGCTTCCACGCCGTGAAGCACGTGGCGATGGGCGAGGGTGGCGCGGTGACTACTGCCGATCCGGCGTTCGCAGCCGCGGCCCGTTCATTCAGGAATCACGGCATTGACAGCGACCATCTGCAGAGGGCCCGCGACGGGTCGTGGCGATACGACCTGGTCGACCTAGGTCTCAACTACCGCGTCACGGACATACAAGCTGCGCTCGGCCTCGCCCAGTTGGGCCACTTGCCCCAGTGGCTCGATCGTCGGCGAGCGCTCGCACTGAAGTATGACGAAGCGCTCGCCGATTTTGTTGGGCTGTCGCCGCTCGGACATCGGCCGGGCGTGGAGCACGCGTATCACCTCTACGTGGTGCGCCTTCTCCTTGACCGCTGGAAGGTCGACCGCGCAGCGGTCTTTGTCGCCTTGCGGGCAGAGGGCATTGGCGTCAACGTGCACTACATACCCGTGCACCTGCTCAGCTACTATCAAGAGCACTTCGGCTACGGCGAGGGCCTGTGCCCGCACGCGGAAACGGCCTACGAGAGCTTGCTGACTTTGCCGCTATTCCCCTGCATGACCGACGACGATGTGGCCGATGTCGTGTCTGCTCTCATCAAAGTGTATGCGGCTTACGGCCGCTGACGCGTGCGTCCGACCCTAGTCATTGACGCCGACGCGGGATCGTCAGCCGGCCTTGGGCATCTGATGCGCTGCATGGCCCTGGCGCAGGCCTGGAGTGACCGCGGCGGACGGGCGGTGTTCGTGCTGCCCTGCGGGTCCACCGTCGATCTTCGGCGGTTAGCGACGGCCAATATCGAGTGGCGACAGGTGCCCGCAGACCAAGCAGGGCGGGCGTCAGCCGCTCACGTGGCGGCGACGGCTTCGGAGGCGTCGGCCGCAGGCGTGGTGCTCGACGGCTACGGGTTCGATAGGCAGTATGTCGAAACCGTTCGAGCCGGGGGCGTCCCACTTGCCCTCATCGACGATGACGGATCGGGGGCTAGTCTGATGCCTGACTACCTCATCAATCACAACCCGTTCGCTAGTCCACAGCTCTATGCGGGACTCCCCGGTAGGACTCTTCTGTTGGCTGGGCCCGACTACACCCTGCTGCGCCGAGAGTTTCTTGCGCTGCGCCGTAAGCGGCGCGTGACCAAGCCCGATGTCTGCGACGTCTTGGTCACGCTGGGCGGTGGAGCCAGTGGTGGTCTCCTCGGATCAGTGGTCGCGGCGCTGACCGGGCCGGCACGAGAACCAGCCCTGCGCATCACCGTCGTGAGTGGTCCGCTAGGTCGTTCCCCGGAATCCGTCCCGGCGTCCCTGCCCGTCCGCCAGCTGCACGATGTCTGGGACCTCTCCACGCACATGGCGGCCGCCGACGTGGTCATTTCGGCGGCCGGGGTTACGAGTTGGGAGCTCGCCTATCTCGGCGTCCCGACGATCCTCATCGTGCGCGCCAAGAACCAGCGGCTGGTGGCCCACCATCTGGTCGAGCGCGGAGCCGCGCTCGCGGCAGGCGAGCCGGGCCCCGCCATCGTCGAGCGACTTGCTGAGTGCTGGGCGCTGCTCGAGACCCGCGACCGCCGCCGCCGCCTCAGTGTGCGCGCGAAGACGATCACCGACGGCTATGGCGCTGACAGGCTCGCGATGTCCCTCGCACGTGGCAAGCTGCGCCTCAGGCCGGTAGACAGGGCTGACCGTAGGCTCCTGTGGGCCTGGGCGCTTGAACCCGAAGTTCGAGAGGCCTCATTCGAGCCGCAGCCGATCCCGTGGGCAACGCACGTCGCCTGGTTCAAGTCACGTCTGGGTGATGAGAGGACCGCCTTGTACGTGGCCGTTGACGCCAATGAACGTCCGGCCGGTCAGGTCCGCATCGAAGAGCGCGCCGACGGTGAGGCGGTCGTGAGTTGTTCACTGGATGCGGATCACCGTGGGCATGGGCTCGGGGCCGAGCTGCTCGCTCTGGCGGCGGCTCGATTCTGGAACACAAGGGGCAGCAAGGACCTGCACGCATACGTCAGGCCCCAGAACTTCGCCTCTGCCAAGGCGTTCGCCGCCGCGGGCTACTCCGACGCCGGGGCCACCGAGGTCCACGGACATCTAGCACTGCACTTCGTGCTGTCTGGAGTGGGAGAGGCTGCCGGAGGGTGCCTCAGGGGTGCTGAAGGAGTGCGCCATGAGCCTGAACGGTGAGCTGTCACTCGGCGGGAGGCGGGTGGGCGAAGACGCATCGGTCTTCATTGTCGCGGAGCTGTCCGCCAATCACAATCAGAGCTTCGAAGACGCCGTCTTGATCATCGACGCCGCCAGCCGCGCCGGCGCCGATGCCATCAAGCTTCAGACCTATACTCCCGACTCCTTGACTCTGCGCTCGCAGGCCCCCGCCTTTCGCATTCGCGGCGGCAACTGGGACGGGCGCCTGTTGCACGAGCTCTATGCCGAGGCGTGTACCCCGTACGAATGGCATGAGGGCCTCTTCGACTACGCGCGCGATCTGGGCCTTGTGGCCTTTTCGTCGCCGTTCGACGCCGACGCCGTCGATCTCCTGGAGGATCTCGAAGTACCTGCGCACAAGGTCGCATCGTTCGAAGTGATAGACATGCCTCTGTTGCGGCGGATCGGCGCAACCGGCAAGCCGGTCATCATGTCGACCGGCATGGCTAGCCTCGATGAGATCTCAGAGGCCCTGGCGGCGCTCGATGATGCAGGCTCGGGCCCTGTCGTACTGCTGAAATGCACCAGCGGCTACCCGGCGCCGCCCGAGGAGATGAATCTGCGCACCATACCGGACTTGCGTCAGAGGTTCGGAATGCCGGTGGGCCTCTCGGACCACTCGCTCGCGGCTACGGTTCCTGTAGCTGCAGTGGCTCTCGGTGCGTGCGTGATTGAGAAGCACATGACATTGTCTCGCGCCGAGCCGGGTCCCGACTCTGGATTCTCACTCGAGCCCCACGAGTTTGCGGACATGGTAGCTGCTGTCCGCGACGCGGAGCAGGCTCTCGGCGGCGTCAGCTACGGTCCCACAGCCTCCGAATTCAGCAGCTACAAGCTGCGTCGCTCCCTGTTCGTGGTGCTGGACGTGCGCTGTGGCGAGCAGCTTACAGCGCGCAACGTACGCAGCATTCGGCCGGGGCTGGGCCTGCATCCGCGCCACCTTGACGATGTCATCGGTTGCCGTGCCGCTCGCGATTTGCCGGTCGGCACACCGCTCGCTTGGAGCGATGTCGTGCCAGCCCCCAAGCATCCGACCGGTGGGGCATGCTGAATCGGATCGGACTCGGGACGGCCCAACTGGGCATGGAGTATGGAGTGGCCAACACGACCGGCCGGCCTGGAGAGGCCGAGGGTCTGAAGATTCTCGCCGAGGCTGTGTCTCACGGCGTCACGTTATTGGACACGGCACGGGCGTATGGTGACAGCGAAGCCCTTCTGGGCGCCTTCATAGCCAGGAACCACCGTGCGGCAGAGCTCAGAATCGTCTCCAAGCTGACGAGCCTTGGCGGCCGCCCACTCACGTCAGACCATTTCCTCAGCGAGCTGCGCGGCTCGCTTCGAACACTGGGCGCTGCCGCCTTGTACGCCTGGCTGCTTCACGACGTGCGAGACGTCATTCGTGACCGTCGCGCCTTCGAGTCGGCAGCCGCTCGGGCAAAGGACCTGCAGCTCACAGAAAAGGTGGGAATCAGCGTCTACGGACACGAGGACCTTGACAGCCTCCAAGACGTGGCCGGCATCGACGTCGTCCAGTTACCCCTCAGCATCTTCGATCAGCGCCTCCTCCGGAGCGGTCACGTCGACCGTCTCATGAGCCTTGGCGTGGAGATCCACGCGCGGTCGCTCTTCCTTCAGGGAGCCCTCCTCATGCCGCCAATGGCACTCCCTGCTCACCTGAGTGGTCTGCGCCCGGCCGCCGAGCGCCTGCAGGCCGTCGCGGCCGAGCGCGGGCTGACAACCTACGAGACTTCGCTGGCGTTCGCGTACGCGACACCGCAGATCGACTGCTGGATCATCGGCGTGGAGACCATTTCCCAAGTGAAGGAACTCCTGCGTTGTGCCGACAAGGCGTCGGAGTACGCGGACAGGGCGGCCGGACTGGCGTATGCGCACTTGGCCGTTGAGGATTCGGTTCTCGTCAACCCACGTACTTGGAGACCGGCATGATCGACATGAACGCGCTTTTCGGACTTGCGGGCAAGACGGCCGTGGTCACCGGCGGATACGGACATCTCGGTGCTGCCATGGTGGAGGCTCTGACGGCGGCCGGTGCGTCGGTGGCGGTGGTGGGTCGCGACGAGAACAAGGCCGAGGCTCTGTGTGAGACGTTGCGCCGCCGGTACTCCAAGTCAGTCCTCATGGCGGTGCGGATGGACGTCACCGACACTCGCTCGATCGTGGCTGCGCTGGACAGGGTTGAGGCGGAGCTTGGCGCAGTAGACGTCCTAGTCAACAATGCTGCACGAGCGCTGCCGGGCCGTCCCGAACAGACTACCGACTCACTCTGGAGGGAAGGAGTGTCGGCTGCTCTCGACCCAGTGTTCCTATGCACGCGTGAGACCACCCCGCGCATGGCGGCGGCGGGCGGCGGCAGCATCGTCAACATCGGTTCGATGTACGGCCAGGTCAGCCCGGACTTCCGTGTCTACGAGGGCGCGGAGAGCTTCTTCAGCCCCGCAAGTTACGGCGCTGCCAAGGCTGCGCTAATCCAGTTGACGCGGTACTGTGCGGTGTACTACGCCGATTGCGGCATCCGCGTGAACGCAATCAGCCCCGGCCCGTTCCCGAGCAGCACACGCCCCGAGGATCAAGAGTTCATCGCGCGTCTCACCTCTCGAGTCCCGTTGCGCCGAATCGGTCGCCCCGTCGACATGCGCGGAGCGGTCGTATTCCTCGCCTCAGATGCCGCAGCATTCGTGACCGGGCACGAACTCGTCGTTGACGGGGGTTGGACGATCGTGTGACGAATCCGCGGCCCGGCTCGTTCGCAGTCGCCGAGTCTGCGCGCCGGTCAGTCGAAGTTGATCCGTTCTTTCTCGACGACCAGCGGTCGCTTGTGGACTTGTGTGTGGATGGATCCGATGTACTCGCCCAAGATGCCGACGAAGAACAGCTGCACAGCACCGAAGAAGTAGATGCCGATCAACAATGGGGCCAGCCCCACGTCGAACGTGTTCCAGAACAGCAGTTTGTAGATGAGGTACAGGACGGACACCGCCAGACTCACTATCGAAAGCGCGAACCCCATCATGGTGGCGACGCGCAACGGCAGTTTCGAGTGGTTGGTGATGCCGAGGATCGCCAGGTCGTACAGAGTGTAGAGGTTATTGTGCGTGATGCCGTGCTTGCGCGCCGGCTGCATGTAACCGATCTCCGCGCGCTCGTACCCGAAGTCACAGATCAAGCCGCGAAAGTAGACGTACTGTTCGTCCGTCTCTCGCAGGTGCTCGATGACCTCGCGGTCGTAGAGTCCGAAGCCCGTGAAGTTCGGAATGAGCTCGACGTCTGAGAGATGACCGATCAGCCAGTAGTACAGCTTGCGCACGCGATACATGTGCCTCGACTCCTCGCTCCCCTCCTTCACGCCGATGACGACCTTGTAGCCTTCTTGCCACTTCTCCAGGAAGCGCGGGATGAGTTCGGGAGGATCCTGCAGGTCGGCGACGCACGTGACGATCGCCTCGCCGGTCGCCTGCAGGAGTGCGTGATGGGGCGATCGCACGTGACCGAAATTGCGCGTATTCACAATCGCCTTGACGTGTCTGTCCTCGGCCGCGACCTCCCGGATGATCTGGACCGTGCGGTCTTCTGAAGCGTTGTCGATGAACAGGTGCTCGTAGTCGTAAGAGGCAAGACCCTTCATGGCTTCCCGCACCCGGCGATGGACTTCTCGGACGTTGCCTTCCTCGTTGTAACAGGCAGTGACGATGGTCACGTGGGGCACTACAGGGTCCTTTCTCGAGACGACGCTTCCGTGGCGCGAGTTTCGGCCACATGGTCTTCTTGGCACGGTATTGTCGAGCGTTTCCGGCCGCCCTTGAAACTGAAGTACTTGTGACTCAGGTAGCTGAGAATGACCATGGCAACGGTGAGCAGGGCCTGGGTCACGTAGATACTGAACGGCAGCACCCTTAAGAGGATCGGCAGCCCGATGAGGCCGATGCACAGCGTGAGCACGTAGACGAGAGAGAATCGAGGCAACTCGCGCCATACGCTTTCCCTGCTACGAAACACAAAGTGACGATAGCAGAGGTAGGCGTTGAGCACGGCCGGGAACCACGCGATCACCAGGATCAAGAGGTAGTAGACGTAGTCGTGCAGGATGTACTGCAGAAGGGCCCAGACGAGATACCCGAACAGCGTGTTCCAGCCACCGACGACCAGATAGAGGATCTGCTCGCGGCGACGCTGGTAGAACCGAGCCATCCGTCCCAACAGCGGCCGGTGATTCATGCTCTCCAGCAGACGGTCGACAGAGCTCGCCACGGTCACGAAGCCTTCCGGCCGCAAGCCGTCGCGACGTTCCCGACCATGTACTCAAGCATCTCGCCTGTCAATCCCAGATACACCTTGCCCCAGAAGGCATCGTTCATGATGTCGTCGGTCGGTACCAGGTCGCCCACCTCTCGATAGCCGGCGCCGGCGCGGCCCTGGGTCGGCCGACCCGCGCATCGCATCGAAACCTGGATGCCGCATCCTGTTGCCGGCGAGCAGCATGCGGGCCGGGATCCTGCCCGCCTCGAGATGCCTGACGGCTCAGGCGGGATCGAAGAGCCGACCATGCTCACTCCCAGGCATCGGTACGGATGTCATCGCCGGCAACTCCTCGCTCAGCCAGTTGTGCCGAAAGCCCGGCGAGCATCTGCGGTGGCCCGCTGAGGTAGTACAGAGGATCATCCAGCGTCTCGATCGCCGGCCATACGGCCTCAACGGCGAGAGGGCCCTCTGACTCTTGGGAGACGAGTCGGCAGGTCAGCGAGGGCACGTCACAGGCGCAGGCCTCAGCGAGGGGCCCGTATACGAAGAGGTCCGGCTTGCGGGCGCCGTAGAACAGCGCCACTCGCGGCGCCCGCCCAGCCTCGAGCGATTGCAGGAACGCCGTGAACGCGGTCACCCCGGTGCCGCCGGCGAACAACACGGCGTCTCGCGACGGATCGACAACGAACTCCCCATACGGCATCTTGACCCAGACGTCGCGGCCCGCGGCGATCTCGCGCTCCATGCGGGCAGTGAACGCGCCCTTGACGGCGTAGGTGACGGCAAGCCGATCCCGTTCGAGGGGTGAGCTGGCGATCGAGAACACGCGCGATTCCGGCCAGAAGCCGCCGGGCTCGTATGGGTCCAGAGCGAGGTGCAGAAACTGCCCCGGCTTGAAGCGAGGCACCGGCATGGCCGGGTCCAACTCGACCGTGTAGACGCTCTCACCGTGGTCGGTCACGTTCTCGACCCGGCAGGCGATCTTGCGGACGACGGCCACGCGTCTCAGCGCTCCGCAGGGACGGCCGACCCGTCGCCGACAGTCTCGGCTGCGGCCCGCTCGCCGTCCATGAAGCGCCCGAAGACCTCGATCATGTAGTTCATGCGGGCCTCGTCGATGCCCGGGTAGACGCCGACGAAGAACGTCCTTTCCATGACAACGTCCGTGGCGGCCAGCTCGCCGACCACCCGCCGCTCGATGCTCTCGAAGGCGGGATGCCGCAACAGGTTGCCGCTGAACAGGTTGCGCGTCTCAATGCGATTGGCCTCGAGAAAACCGGTCAGCTCGTTGCGCGTGAAGCCGGCGTCCTCCCGCACCGTGATCACGAAGCAGAACCAGGAAGGGTCGGTGTGCGCGGGCACGAGCGGCAAGACGAGGCGATCCTCATAGGGCCTCAGCGCCTCGAGCAGTCGCGCGTGGTTGCGCTTGCGCGCGGCGACGAACCCTTCCAGTCTCGCGAGCTGGGCGCAGCCGATAGCCGCCTGCATGTCGGTCGCCTTGAGGTTGTAGCCGAGGTGGCTGTAGACGTACTTGTGGTCGTAGCCGTACGGCAGGCTGCCGAATTGCTGGGTGAAGCGCTTGCCGCAGGTGTTGTTCTCGCCGCCGGCGCAGTAGCAGTCGCGCCCCCAGTCGCGGATCGAACGGGCGATCCGCGCCAGCTCCTCGTCGTCGGTGACGACCATGCCGCCCTCGCCGGTGGTGATGTGGTGCGCCGGGTAGAACGACAGGGTAGCTAGGTGGCCGAACGTCCCGGTAAGTCGGCCGCGATGGAGCGACCCCAGGGCGTCGCAGTTGTCCTCGATGAGCCACAGGCCATGCTCTGCGACCAGATCCATGACGACGTCGAGGTCGTAGGGCACGCCCAGGGTATGCGCCAGCATGATGGCTCCCGTGCGGGAGGAGACGGCGGCGCGCAACTCGTCAGGGTCGGCGTTGTAGTCGCCCAGGCGAACGTCCACGAAGACCGGCACGAGCCCGTTCTGCACTATCGGAGCCACCGTGCTGGGGAAGCCGGCAGCCACCGTGATGACCTCGTCGCCGGGCTTCAGCCTCCGCTCACCGAGCTTGGGTGACATGAGCGACGTGAGCGCCACCAAATTGGCCGACGACCCGGAGTTGACGAACAGCGCGTCGGAGACGCCGAGGTAGTCGGCGACGCCGGCCTCGAACTCCTCGGTGAACCGGCTGGCTGTGAGGTAGAAGTCGAGGCTCGAATCGACGAGGTGTTTGAGCTCCTCTTCGCCGAACACGCGCCCGGCGTAGCGCACGGGGTCGCGCGTCGGGTCGAACGGCGCCACCGCATGGCGCTCGTGGTAGTGCCTGCCGACCAGCTCGAAGATCTCACTGCGCGTGTCCGTCAACTGATCGACCTCATCGGTTCTCGTCGCTCTCTTCCGTGGCCGCCCAGGCGAGACTCGCGGCGCGGGCATCATCGTGATAGATCCGTATCTGGCCCTCCACGAGCCCGCGCGCGGCCGCGGCACAGCGATAGTACTCACGGTACCACGCGGCGGTGTGGCTCACCGCGGACGGCGCGTCCCAGACGGGCGCCCAGGGGAGGCGCTCCCGCGCCTTCGTGCTGTCCAGGCTCAGCCGGTACGCCTCGTGCGGCCCCGCGCCGGCGTCCTCGGGGCCGATCCAGGTCCCCGAGCCCCACTCCTCCAGAAACCGGTCAACGACCCAGCGCACGGGGCGCTCGCCATCCCGGTCCGTAGGTCCGAAGTTCCACGGTCCCTCAAACGAGTGGCCTTCGCACAACATGCGCGCGCCCAGCCAAAGATACCCGGCGAGCGGCTCGAGCACGTGCTGCCACGGACGCATGGCATCGGGATTGCGGACAACGACCGGCTCGCCGGCCGCGAGGGCTCGCACGCAGTCGGGGATGATGCGGTCGGAGGCCCAGTCGCCGCCGCCGATGACGTTGCCGGCGCGCGCGGAGGCGACGGCCGGCGCTCCGGCGTCAGCGAAGAAGCTCGCGCGATAGGCGTCGACGAGCAGCTCCGCGCAGCCCTTGCTGGCGCTGTACGGATCGCGCCCACCCATGGGATCCAGCTCGCGGAACGCGCGGCCCGTCTCGAGGTTCTGGTAGCACTTGTCGCTCGTCACGATGACGACCGCCGAGACAGCGTCGCAGGCGCGCGCCGCCTCGAGCAGGCTCGCTGTGCCCATCACGTTGGTCTCGAACGTCTCGTGTGGCTCGACGTAGCTCCGGCGCACCAGCGGCTGCGCGGCGAGGTGGAACAGGACTGACGGCCGGACCTTCGCCACCTCCGAAGCGAGCCGGCCACGATCGCGCACGTCGGCGACGACATGATGCAGGCGTTCGCCGAGAGCGAGCGCGTCGAACAGATTCGGCTCGGTCGGCGGCTCCAGCGCGTAGCCTGTCACGTCGGCGCCCAGGTCGAGCAGCCACTGCGCGAGCCAAGAGCCTTTGAAGCCGGTGTGGCCGGTGACGAAGACCCGCCGGCCGGCATAGACGTCTTCGAACATCACCAGGTCTTCCACGGAGCATCGCCCGCGTCCCAGCGCGCCTCGAGAGTGCGCTTGTCGCGCAGCGTGTCCATGGGCTGCCAGAAGCCTCGGTGCCGGTATGCGGCGAGCTGGCCGTCGGCCGCGAGGCGCTCGAGCGGCTCCTTCTCCCACAGGGTCTCGTCTCCCCCGATGTAGTCGAGCGCCAGGGGCTCAAGTACGAAGAACCCGCCGTTCATCCAGGCACCGTCGCCGCTGGGCTTCTCGACGAAAGACCGCACCATGCGGTCGTCGTCGGCGAGGTCGAGAGCGCCGAAGCGACCGGGAGGCTGAACCGCGGTCACGGTCGCCAGCTTGCCGTGCGCCTCGTGGAAGGCAAGCAGCGCCGAGAGGTCCACATCGGCGACACCGTCACCGTATGTCATCATGAAGCGCTCGCCACCCAGGTACGGCCCCACACGCTTCACGCGCCCGCCCGTCTGCGTGTCTGCGCCGGTGTCCACGAGCGTCACGCGCCACGGTTCCACCGCGTTCTCGTGGACCTCCATGCCTCTCCCCTGGAGGTCGAAGGTCACATCGCAGTTGTGCAGGAAGTAGTTCGCGAAGTACTCCTTGATCAGGTAGCCCTTGTACCCGAGACAGACCACGAAGTCGGTGAATCCCTGCTCACCGTACCCCTTCATGATGTGCCAGAGGATCGGGTGCTCCCCGATCTCCGCCATCGGCTTGGGTCTCACCTGAGTCTCTTCGGACAGACGCGTGCCCAGCCCGCCGGCGAGGATGACGACTTTCATTGGGCCTCCAGCCATTCGCGACTCTTAGTGTACCGCACAGTGGTCTCTGGCCACGCCGCAGCAGTCCGGAAAGGCGAACCTTCCGGGCTGCACGGTCTCGATGAGGAGGGCACCCAGACACCATCCACCGCTGCGCCGCTTCAGAACTTTAGCACGACGGTCAGCAGAAAGTACGCCGCCACGGAGGACCACAGAAGCGCGTCGAACCGGTCGAGCACCCCGCCGTGGCCGGGGAGGCCGCGGCCCGAGTCCTTGATCTGCACGTCACGCTTCACGAGGCTCTCGAAGAGGTCGCCGAACGGCCCGACGAC
>Ga0209539_1000592_pt1 | contig 20595 bp, 16 predicted proteins | sample BarGraNGADG00312_2_FD_184499 | JGI IMG/M metagenome (GOLD analysis project Ga0209539, IMG submission 184499) | Arctic peat soil microbial communities from Barrow, Alaska - Barrow Graham LP Ref core NGADG0011-312 (SPAdes) (version 2) | ecosystem: Environmental > Terrestrial > Soil > Wetlands >... | reverse complement strand
ACCATGGACCTGCTCTGGTACGCCCAGGAGAACCGGGTCTCCGTGGAAGAGACGGCGCTCGCACTGGACATGCCCCCCGACCAGGTGCGCAACGCCTTCGCCGACTTCACCCGGAAGAGCAGGACCACGCACTACCTGCGCTCAGCCCCCCTGGACATGGTCCCGCTCGGGCATCCGGCTCCCGAGGCGGACTGAGGGCGACTGTGGACCGTTCGGTGAGCACGGCATCGGTGGGTCGCCCGCTCCAGGTCGTCATTCTCGGCGACTGGCTGGGTTTTCCGCACGGCATGGCAGCCGCCGGCCGAGCGCAGCTCGTCGCGCGGGCGTTGCTCGAAGCGGGAGTGTGCGTTCGCGTCCTGAGCCTTCAAGCCGTCGACCGTCCTTCACATATCGAGAACACCGTCGTGCGCGGCGAGCACATGGGCATCCCGTTCGAGTACGCGTGCGGCACCACCGTGCGTCACGACTCGTTCGTGGCGCGCCGACTCATCGCCGCATGGGGCTGGGTGCACGGGGCGCTAAGGCTCGTACAACTGCGCCGTCAGGGTCTCCTCGATCTCGTCCTCCTGTGGTTCTGGACACCGCAGCCGGCCGTCCGCCTCGGCTGCTTCATGACGCTGTTGCGCCTCCTGCGCGTGCCAGTCGTGCGCGAGGTCAACGAAAGCCCGTGGTCACAGAAGGCGGACGCCACCGTGTTGGAGCGCCTCTGGTCACCCTTGGCTGGGATGGCCGGCGCGGTGACCATCTCGGCTGAGCTCCACGAGTGGGCGGCCGCCGAGTGCCGGGGACGCCTGGGTCCGCGCATCGTCGACGTGCCGATCCTCGTCGACGTCGACGAGCAGAAGCCGGGCGACTACCCCACCGGAGAACCCTTGGTCGTCTTTGCGGGATCGCCCGACTACAGGGCGACCATACGGTTCATCTTCACAGCTATGCAGGAGGTCTGGGGCACGCACCCCGAGTGTCGCGTCGCCGTCACCGGTACCGCTCCAGGCGATCCGAGGGCCGACTGGTTGCATGCGGAGGTGCGCCAAGCTGGGCTCAGCGCTCGCGTCGACCTCGTCGGCTATCTCAGCAGGCCCGAGCTCCTGGATCTCTACGCGCGGGCGCATGCCCTCCTCATACCGCTCTTCGACGACCAGACGTCAAGAGCGCGGTTCCCCACCAAGATCGGCGAGTACCTGGCCGCCGCGCGACCAGTGGTCACCAACTCGGTCGGAGAGATACCCCGCTACTTCACGGACGGGGTCGACGCAATCGTGTGCCCGCCGAACGATCCCGTCGCCTACGGACGCGCAATCGCCGATCTGCTCTCCGATCCTGCCCGTGCGGCACTCATCGGCCGCCGGGGGCGGCGAGTCGCCGAGACCCGGTTCCATTACGCGCCGTACGGCAAGACCCTGGCCCGAGTGTTCGCTGACATCGCCGGGACCGAGGTGTCGCGGTGACCCGCCAGCTGCCCGCTTCCGCCGCCGAAGTCTCACCCTTGACGATGCTCATCACCACCGCTGCCTTGCGCCTCGCCGTCCAGCGCTGCACCTCGTCGGAGACGTCGGTCATGACTGCCACCTCCTCCGCGTTCATCATGAACGCGTACTAAGGGTGCCTTCAAGAATCAGGGGAGCAGGATAGCCTCCGACAACGCCAGCGCGGTTCGACCCTCCAGCCCGCGAGCGAATGGCATCACTTGGCACGTGCATGTTCGAGCCCAGGACGGCGGTCACGCGCCACGCACTACAGATGCTGGCCCGGCCTCGTGGCGCGCGTGTAGACCGAGGTGGTTTGTTGAGTGATCAAGTCCCAATCGTATCGGGACGCAATGCGCGACGCAGCGAGACCCGCGTCCCTCTTGAGTTCTTCGGCGGCGGCCAGACACTGGCGCAATTTCTCACGCAGGTCGCCGATGTCGCCCGCGACGAAGGTCTTGCCTATCTCCCCCATCACTTCGCAGTTGGGAGGAATGTCGCTCGCCAGCACCGGCACCCCATAGCCTAAAGCCTCGAGGAGCACGATGGGCAGGCCCTCGAGATCGGAGGGGAGCACGAACAGGGTCGCGTTGCGAAAGAGCGAGGCGAGTCTCGCGCCGTAGATGTTGCCCGGGAACTTGACTGCGCTGCCGCCGGACATGGACTTGATTCGCTCGACGTACGCCGGCGAAAAGCTGGAGTCGCCTGCCATGACGAGCGGCAGAGGTCTTCCAGCCTCCTCCCAGGCCCCGATGAGATAGTGGCAGCCCTTCTCGGGGACCAGTCGCGAAGCGAACAGGATGTACGCACCACGTTCCACACCAAGCTCGGCCAGGATCGAATCGTCGGACTCCTCGACGAGGACGACGCCGTTGGGGACGAACTCGACCCGGCGGCCGTAGCGTCGGCTGAGCTTGGCGGCCAGCGACTCCGAAACGCAGATCGTGGCTCTGGGTGCACAGACGGCCATCCACTCACCGCAGTTCAGCGCGAAACGCGCGAAACGCCCCCACTTCGATCTCAGCGCATCTTGAGCGTGGATGGTCACGACGGCCTTCTGGCGGAAGAGGCGTGGTATCCAGCAGAGCAGAGCCGGGCCGACGGCATGGTAGTGCACGATATCCGCACGGCTCTCCACAGCGTGAGCCGTGCACAGCGCCACGTGACTGATCGCATCCAGGTGCTTGGTGGCGATCGAGGGTAGCTGCACCAAGCGCACCCCGCGGTAGTACATGGGGTGGCGTGACGGTTTGGGTCTGCGCGCGTTGTGCCGATCGTAGTGCGGCCGTGTGTAGACGGTCACATCGTGTCCACGTTCGACCAGGCGGACCGCAAGCTCCTCGACATGCCGCTCGACGCCTCCGTAGGTGGCGGGGATGCCTTTCTGGCCGATCATGGCGATCTTCATGCCACGGCTCCCAACGCGAGGTCGTACGTGTGCATCAGCGTCTCGACATGGCGGACCGGTGAGAACTCCTCGGCGACACGCTCTCGGGCCGCGGCGCCCATCTTGCCGGCCCTCTCTTCATCTGCGGTGATGGCTCGAAAGGCGGCAGCGAATGAAGCCGCCGAGCCGGGCTCGACGAGCAGACCATCAACGCCGTCGCGCACGAGTTCCGGGATGCCGCCTATGGCGGACGCGACGACCGGGGTACCACACGCCATGGGTTCAAGCACCGAGAGCGGCGCGTTCTCGTACCATGTGGAAGGTACGACGGCCACGGCGGCTGCGGCAAGGAGTTCTGAGACTCGCGAGGGCGACACCCTGCCCAGCAGACTGACCCTCCCGTTGGCCCGGTCCTTGAGGTACGGCATGAGAGGACCGTCCCCGGCGATAGTCAGCGGGAGTCCGGCGAGCTCCGCTGCCTCGAGGAGCACGTCGAGACCCTTCTCGGGCGCCAACCTGCCGGCGAACAACAGCCCCCGACCTCCCCCTGCCGCGGGCTGCACCGGCACCGCGTTCGGGATGACGTCAATAGGCCGCGAGGACAACCCGGCGCGCCGCAACTTGTCGGCGAGGAAGTGGCTCGGGCTCACGAACCTGGTGACGAGCCGCTGGTGGCGCAGTAGCGAGTTGCGGCAGAAGGCCTCGGCGGCCGCGAGTCCGCTCTGGGCGAGACTGCCGCGCACACAGTGCTGACGCACGGCGGCCCAGGGAGCAGAGAGGTTGCAGAGCGGGGGCTCGCAGAGGGTGCCGTCGCCGCGCAGCAGCACGTCGGCGCAGCAGAAGGCGTGGTAGTCGTGCATCGTCTGGACTACCGGGATGCCCCGTTCGCGTGCCGCCACCAGGAGCGACGACGACAACTGCCGGTGGATCCCGTGCACGTGGACGACATCGGGGCGGAAGTCGAGCAGCAGGCGAGTGAATCGCATGGCTGCTTCGCGACTGTAGAACATGCGGGGCACGGCACGCAGCTTCTGCGCGGCACGCAGCTTCCCGCCTTCGCCCAGTTCCAGATAGGGCACGAAGTAGTCGCTCCACGGAGACGGCTCGTTCAGGGGATGTTGCGTCGAGAAGTGCGCGATCTGGTGCCCGGCGCTCTCGAGCCATGAGACCTCATCGAACATGACGCGCTCGAGTCCGCCGCGGTGGTACCAGAACTTGTTGGCGACGAGGATACGCAAGGACGACCCGGTCAGACGCTAGGGAGAGAGCCCGACAACTTCGCCCGCACGACCCACGCGGCCGGCACACGAAGATCTCGCTTCATAGCCGGCGACACGGAGCCGATCATCCAGCAGTTCTTGTCGCACGCCGCCACCTTGCTGCGCACGCTGGCGGCCTCGGGGCTCGCCCAGATCGCCCCGAAAGGGCGCTCCTTCAGCGAGCCCATGCTCTCGTCCATCGCATTGCAGGCCCTCACGTCGCCGAAGGGGTCCACGAAGAAGAGATCGGTGCCCACGCCGCAGGGCAGGAGGCGCTGGTTGCCGCGCACGTAGTTGGCCAGTCCCATGTTGAACCACGCGCGGAACCAGTTCTTCGGCCGTCTGGTCTGTAGGAGCCGGTAGGCAAGCTTCTCGATGTTCCCGCCGACCCGTTCAGGGTCGCTGATCACGTTGTCGTATTTGTGGAAGTAGTAGGCGTTGTGCACCGCCGCGGTGGCGAACTCCACGCCCATCGCGTCGGCGAGCCCGTACAGCTCCAGGAGGTCGTCGGCGTTGCGGTCTGACAGCGTGATGCCGAAGCCGATGTCCCGGATGCCCATGGCGCGCAACTGCAGCAGCGTACGCAATCCGTGGTCGAATCCGTCCTTGAGGCCCCGCAGTTCATCGTTCGCCGCCGGCAGACCCTCGAGGCTGATGCGGAAGCCGAGCGCACGATGCCGTCTCGCGAGTCTGAGCACCCGGTCGGTGAAGTAGCCGTTGGTGCTGACCACGACGCGGTCGGCCTTCTTCGCGATCACGTCAACAACGTCATCGATATCGGCGCGCAAGAAGGGCTCTCCGCCCGTGATATTGGCGAACGATAGCGGGGGAAGCGATTCCAGGTCGCGAGCCTGCACCTCGTCTTCCGTCCGCGACGGGTGCTGCCACGTGTTGCACATTGCACACCGCGCGTTACAGCGGTACGTGATGGCTATGAGGCCTTCCACGATCCTCCTCGACGGGCGCATCCATCGTACATCCCGCGACTACATCGTGCTGGAGCAGCGTCTGAGGAATCTGCGTATCCTCGCCGCTGCGGTGGCCGACCAGTTCCAGCTGCTGGTCCCCGCGGAATCGTTCGCGCCCTGGCCCGAGCCCTCCGCCATCCTCGGGTTCGGTGGAGAGCTCCCCGTGGGCTTCGTGCTCGCCATCATCTTCTCGAGTTCCAGCACGCGGCTGCGCGGCCGGCGCGAGGTCACGCACGCGCTCGGGCTGCCGTCTGTCGGCGTCATTCCGGATGTCCCGAACAAGGCTTTGAAGCGGGGCTCGCTCATTTCCTTGGCCAATCCTGGCGCCGCCGCATCCGAGGCGCCGCACACTGACGTGCTGCGCAAGGAGAGGTTCGTCGTCAGAGGACCGCGGGAATGGGCGGCCTCAGTACGCCCCCCGCTTGTCGAGCACGGCCGGCAGGGTCTGCAGGAGCAGCTTGACATCCCAGCTCAGGCTCCAGCCGGTGACGTACATGTAGTCGAGCTTGACCATCTCGTCGAACGGGATGTCGTTGCGCCCCAGCACCTGCCAGAGGCCGGTGATGCCGGGGGTGATGTCGAGGCGCTTCTGCGTCCAGCCGCGGCACTGCTTGGCCTCCTCGACCCACAGCGGCCGCGGCCCGACGAGGCTCATCTCGCCCTTCATGACGTTGAGGATCTGTGGCAGCTCGTCGAAGCTCCAGCGCCGCAGCCAGTCGCCGATCCGCGTCACGCGCGGATCCCTCTTCATCTTGAACATCGGGCCCGAGTACTCGTTCTGGTCGGCAAGTTCCAGGCGCTGCTTGTCCGCGCCGACATGCATCGAGCGCAGCTTGAAGATCATGAACGGCTGGCCGCCGCGCCCCATGCGAGCCTGCCGATAGAACACCGGTCCTTTGGAGTCCAGTTTGATGAGCAGGGCGAGGACCCCGATCAGCGGAAGGATGCCCACACAGAGCAAGCCGCCGACCACGATGTCGAAGACCCGCTTGATCGACATGTTGAAGCGGCTGAGCTCGACGTGGGCGACGTCCAGCAGCGGGATGCCCTCGACGTCGTCGACCACGGCACGCGAGCTCACGACCTCGAAGAGGCGCGGCACGATATTCACCCGCACGCCGGAATCGGCACAGGCGCGCACCACGCGCAGAAAGTCGTTATGGCGCGCCTTGGAGAAGGCCACTATGACGCGGTCGACGCGCTCCTCAAAGACGATCCTGTGGAGGTCGCCCAGCGCGCCGATGATCGGCACGTGCACGCCGCCGTTGCCGTTGCGCCGGGGCTCCCCGTCGTCGAGGAAGCCCACCAGCTGCATGCGGTACTCCGCATGCTTGCCGATCTTTGCGGCAAGGGTGTGCCCCACCTCGCCGGCGCCGATGATCAGCACACGCTCCTGGAAGGCCGCTTGCGACCACACCGTGGCCCTGCTCAGCCAGCGCGCGGCCGGCACGAGGACGACGGCGAGCATCCAGAAGGCGATGAGCGCCCCCACCGGCGCGTGCGGGCCCGCGACGAAGACCATCGCGATCAGCATCAGCCAGCTGGCCGCCGTCAGCGCCGTGAGCCCGCTGAGCGACTCGGAGAGGTTCATGCCCCCGATGCTGCGCCCGGGCTCGCGGTACAGGCCAAAGGCCCACAGGGCCGCGAGCCAGAAAGGCGTCAGAAGGATGAACGTCAAGATGCCGCCGTGTGGATCCGACTCGAAGGGGATGGTGAGCCTGCTGATCACCGGCACGTCGTCGAACGCCCCGGCCACCCAGACAGCGAGCAGCGAGGCAGCCACGATGGCGACGATGTCGGCGCTCAACGTCGCCGCCGCGCGCAGTCTGGAGGGGCGCGTCCTGCCGCTCACCGCCATGGCCGGACTCGGCTCGCGCCCGGCGTGGGCTGAGCCCTGCCCTGTGATGGTCACCTTGTCCACGCGTGTAGTATCGACGACACTCGAGGTCACCAAAATGGGTCGTTCGTCTGGTTTCAGCCCCATGTGACTCGCCCGCCCGTACGTGGATGCAGGCCGCCCGCCCGCTTGCTTCATCAGTATAGCCCGGAATGTCAACTTCAGACCACGAGCGCCGCAACTTCTCCGTGGTCAGTTTTGACTACAAGAAGACCCCAAACGCCTCGGCTGAGGTGGCCCGACGCAGTGTGCTCGTCCGTTGCCAAAAATGGATACACATCTTGCTGACGCCAGAGGTGATCGCCAGTCGCCACGGGCCTCATGAGGAATCTGCGCGAGCATGGATGCTCTTGACGCTTCAGGCGGCGATGATCGACACGATCGCGACTCACATCGCCATGACCTTCGGCGGTATCATCGAAGCCAGCCGGCAGCGCGAGAGGTTCCCGCTGCTCCACCAGGTTCACGCAAACCGAGAGTCACGCTTCGTTCCAGATCGCGAACGTCCCGGATCTGATCCGGGCACTCCAAAGGCGAGGGTCATGACCAAGAGGGTGCTGCCCACAGGCGTCTCCGCAGATAGGGACCGCGCTCGCGACTGCGTCAGCGAACCACCCGAGCGCCCATGACGCGCATGGTCGTCACCGGCGCCGCCGGGTTCATCGGCTCGCACGTCGTCGACAGGCTGCTGGCCGACGGCCAGCGGGTCATCGGCATCGACTGCTTTACGGACTACTACGCGCGCGATCTCAAAGAAGCGAATCTCACCAAGGCCCGCATGCACCCCCACTTCACCCTGGTGGAGCAGAATCTCCTCGGTCTCCTGCAGCCCGGCAGTGAAGTCGCCGATCTTCTGCGCGGCGCCTCATGCGTCTTTCACCTTGCCGCTCAGGCCGGCGTGCGCGCGAGCTGGGGCTCGAGCTTCCGCATCTACGCCGACAACAACGTGCTCGCCACGCAGGCGCTGCTCGAGGCTAGCTTGAACGGCGGCGTCGAGAGGCTCGTGTACGCATCTTCGTCGTCCGTCTATGGCGATGCGGTGGCGCTGCCGCTACGCGAGGACGCCGAGTGCCGGCCGGTCTCGCCCTACGGCGTCACCAAACTCGCCGGCGAGCACCTCTGTCGGCTGTATGCCAAGACGCGTGGCCTGCATGCCGTGGCGCTACGCTTCTTCACGGTGTTCGGCCCGCGCCAGCGGCCCGACATGGCTTTTCACAAGTTTATGCGGGCGATGCTCGAACGACGCCCCATCGACCTGTATGGCGATGGCGGTCAGACCCGCGACTTCACCTTCGTCGACGACATCGTCTCCGGCGTGCTCGCTGCGAGGGATGCGCCGTCCGGCAGCGTCATCAATCTGGGCGGCGGCCATCGCCTGACGCTAAGCGACACGCTGGACGTGCTGTACGGGATCACGGGCTGTACGCCCGAGATCATCAGGCACGCAGCGCAGCACGGCGACGCGCGCGATACCTGGGCCGATCTGACGCACGCACGCTCGTTGCTCGACTACGCGCCGCGGACGAGTCTCGAAGATGGACTGAGGGCGGAGTGGAGTTGGCTCAGCCACCTCCCGGCCAGTTTCCAGCCCGAGCCCGGCGCCTGAGCACCATGCGCTGAGGCCCTCTGGCCCGCATCCCGCTTCGTCATTACTCCGGGGTGTGGCAATGAGACGAGTACCTGCGTCAGCTATCGAACGGCAGAGCCACGAAAAAGCCCCTCAGCACGTCAGCAGAACCTCGGAGATGCTGTGCCCTTGCCGCCTACGACTGACTGATGGAGGACCATGCAGCGCCGGCGTCCTGGTGTGTCGCGGGAGTCGTCGGTGGCGACTTCCTCTGCTTCGGCCGACCGCTTCCTCTCCACTCAGAACCCGGCCGGCGGGAAACGCTTCCGCGGCCGCCCCAAGAGGGGGTCAACGGCATTCCCATTGGGCGAACCGCGGAACGCGCACAAGCTCGGCTCGGCCGGTCGCCTCACCCCACGGTCGGCGTTGGATCGCCAGAGGGGCAGGCCCTTGGCAATCACTTGGGGAGCGGCCGCTCGACGATCTCAGGGATGGCGGGACGCACCAACGCGCCAGCAGGAACTTCCTTGAAGACAACCGCGTTCGGACCGATGGTCGCGTAGTCACCAACCTTGATGGGGCCCACCACTACGGCGTTCGGTGCGAGGTAGACGTGGTTGCCGATGGTGGGCACACCGAAGACTCCGTGCTGCGTGTGCCCGCCGATGGTTGTGCCGGGTGAGAGCGCACAGTCCTCACCTAGATGGGCCGCCGAGCTCACAAGAACGTGACCCCCGTGTGGTAGGTAAAGGCCACCACCAATCTCGGCGCTCTTCGGCAGTCTGATGTCAGTGGTCAGCTCAACGGCCTTCTGCCAGACGCCAAGCGCGAGAACAAGTGGGCGCTTGATGGCATGTGGCAGGTCGGACTCGTAGATGGCGTGTGCCGCCCGGTACTGGAGTGATGCCCAGAGACCTTGGTTGCGAAGAAACGCCCCGATGGGTCCGGTCTCTGGGTCGCCCTCTCTGTACCTCTCGATGTCGCGTCTAAAGTCGGTACGCCAACCCATATCGCCATCCTCGGATACTCGCGCAGTTCTTGAGGGCGAGGCACGAACCACAAACACGCGCAGGATAGCATCAGCCTGGCAGTGCGGTCGAGGAGCTTCGCGTCGGTAGCGGTTGCCCCAGCAATGCATCAAACGTGGCGCGCGACGGACTTATGGACGCAGGCCGCAAGCGAGGGAAATGCCTACGGAACCCTCTCGGATAGTTCGGCAGCGGTGCAATGAAGGCGTCGGGCCAGCCCTAATCGCCGGTCGTGACGTGCACGGGCTCGCGGCACAGCGAAAGCTCCGTGGCTTGCCTACCAAGCGCCGACTGAGACTTGCGGCCAAGCGCCATTGCCCGAGGTGCTTGCCGGCGTACGGCGGGCACCCCACCCGCTCATCACTTGCGAACAAGTCGACCCTGCGTTCTGGGCCGGCCGGCGGCACAAGAAACGATCTGCCAGTGAAGGTTGGTCCGTCATCTCGATTTCGCCTCGGAAGCCACGGCCTCCCAACAGCAGGCGCTTCTGTGGTTCGGGTTTGACTAGGGCCGCGGCATCGACCTGCCCCGGCCTGGGATCGCTGGCTTGAGTCCACGCGCCCAGTCGATGCAAGGCCTCCAAGCCCCAACCATCTTGCATACATTGGCCGAGAAGAAAGAGTCCTCGCCAACTACAAGCCTCGGAACGTAGTAGACGTCATCCCCAGCACGGCAATACGCGCGCTCCTCAACAGTGACCGCGAGCTCGTAGCCGTTTCGAAGCAGCACAGCCTTCTCCCGCCCATCGAACTCATTCCTCGGATATGCGAAAGCCCTAACCTGGCGACCTGTCCATCCCTCGATCGACTTCTTCGATACGCGAAGTTCATCCTCGAGCTGACCCAAGTCACACCGAGGAAGGCACGGGTGACTTACGGTGTGGCTTCCAAAGGATACGAGCGGCGACCGCGCAAGCGTTCGCACCTCGTCGATGGTTAGGGCCTGCCGCGCGTATTCACCCCGGTGACGGCGCAGCACAGGTTCGATCAGGTCACGGCGCGCTGTATCGGGAAGATCCCACATGCGGAGGACCGAACGTCGATACGGATCCGGCAACTCCGTGCGATGGTCGTACGCCAATCTCCATGAGAACAACCCAAGCTCAACTGCCTCGGTTGCGAGGAAGATGGTGACGGGTACTTCGTGTCCCTCGATAGCGGACAGAAGACTAAGGTTTCCGCGCCAACCATCGTCTAGGCTGATCCAGACTGCTCCTGGCGCCACGTCGGCTTGGCCCTTGCTGATTGCGATGACGAGGTCTTCCGAGATGAATGTGAAGCCACCATCGCGGAGCCAGCGAATGCAGCGCTCGAAGAGCAGCGGATGCGGATTGTGGAACGATACGCAACTGATGCAGTGGGAAGCGAGGGCTCTCCTCCGAGCGCGGTCTGCAACGCCTAGTCGGACCAAAGAGAATCCAAGGATGCCGCCCAGTCCGAGGCGCGCCTGTCTCGCGTAGTCTGCCGTGCCGTCCGTCAGCACTGGGACGTGGGTTCCGCCCAATGACAAGCCTCCATGACGCAAGTATCCATGTGCGTTTGCTGAACTCCCGCTTTGGTTGCCTGCCGCGCTTCGCCGGTGCATATGTCACATCATAGTGGTCGGCCGCGTCGACGTACGTGAGCGCAATGCAAAGGTTGCCCGATGAGAACCGCGGCAAGACGATTGTCACCGCCTGTTCGGCAGTTGCCAGACCGCCTTTCGGCCGCGATCAGCCATCCAAAGTGGCAGATGCTGTGCTGAAGAGTCACTCGGACCGCCTTCTGCGTGAGGGCTCGGCGCAGGCGCTCTTCCACGAGCTACTCGGCTCCAGCAACTGTGTCGATACCGACTGGTCTCGGGCCACAGGCGCAATCCGTCGGCGGCGAGGAGGCGCGGCACGTCAACTCCAGGACTCCCTGGTCCATAGTCTTCGACATCAACTCAGGGTCGAGGGCTGCCGCGACCCGTGTTCGGCGCCCAGAAACTCGACTGCGCGCCGCGCGACCTCAGATTCGAAGGCTTCTGGCGAGAACACCTGGTCGGCGACGACTCGGGCCCCACGCCCAATGCGCTCGGCCCCAAGCTCGTCCGGATACCATCGAGCTATCAGCGCTACCAGTCTGTCAAGGTCACCGATCGGGCAAGCGATTCCGGTCTGCCCATCGGAGAAGTACTGGCCGACGACGGGGATGTCAGTGTAGATGACGCACTTGGCGAGCTGCATAGCGGCAAGGGCTACCATCTGCCCCGAGGAGCCCACGTCCTTCTTCAGCGGCAGCACGACGAGGCGAGCAGCCCCCATGAGGCGATGGAACTCGGTCGTCGAACAGTCGCGGATGATCCGCAGGTTGGCTGGAACCACAGCTGGAACACGGTTTGCGGTCGCGCAGGCGAGTACGAAAGGGATAGGGGAAAGGAGCTCCGCGGCAGCGACATACAGATCGTAGTCGCGGTTCGTGTAACCACCCGAGAACACGTAGTCCTCAGTCTTGACGCCGATTCCCGACGGTGCAATCGGCGCCCAACCGCGTGGCTGGTATGTCACAGTGGCCTTTGGCGCGAGACTCGAGTAGTAGTCAACTTCGCCGGGCGACTGCACGACAAGCCCGACACGGCCGCTCAGGAGCGCCCTCAGGATTAGGCGCACCGGAAACAGTAAGCCCAGCTCGTGCAGGTAGAAGTTGAAAAGGAAGACATCAGTCCGCGCCCCAAGAAGGGTTGCGAGTCGCGCGCTGAGCAGTGCGGCGTATTGTGAGGTAGAGCAGACAAACACCGTGTGGTGCTTGCCATTGCGCAGGGCGAGTGGGAGCAGCTTGAACGTGTCACGTGACTCATGAAGGGCGAGCCGAGCGACTGTCCCGAGCTTTGACGATCCGATGCTGGCACGCGGCAGCACCAGGCGCTCGATCGCCGAAAGTGCTTCGATCTTCGCAAACACGCTGGCGTAATAGCGAGTGTCCGCGACAATGAAGTACGCCTTCACGGTCCTCCTCTGTGCAGGCACACGGAGCCTCAAGGAGTCTAGCGCGTTTGAACCCGGAATGGGACGACTCGCGCGTCCGCTACCCACTGTCCCACTCTCACTGTCCCGGCTACAACGGATCGAGCTGGAAGCTGGGAATCCCGATTATCGTCGCCGGCGGCGTTGATGGGCGGTCGTGGACGTCTGCGCGGATGAGATTTCGTTCTTAGGACGCGTCAGGTCCCGCAGCCGATCTTGGCAAGCCGTGTCCGGTCAATCCACGGTGATGTAGGTACTTTCGCCGTAGGTGTTGTAGTCGGCGGCGCCGTTCTGCGCAGTGACGACAAACCCCGTTGGGCAGTTCGACAAGGTGGCGGTTTGCACACCAGCCAAGTAGAAGTTGAAGGGCTCGTACTCAGTAGGACGCGCGGAGCGGCAATTCGAGGCCAAGCCATTACTCACATAGGAGATGTAGAAGCTGGCGTGGTTGCCGTGAGCGTAGCAGTTCATCAGGTAGAAGGTGTCGAGTCGTTTGACCATGGCCGAGCCGGGTGGAAAGCCGCCGACCCGAATGCCCGTTGATGCGCAGTTGTACGCCTCGCAGTCAGTCATGCCGACGTCTTTGTTGTTCTGCACATCCTCGCCGCCCTCGCTAATCGTAATGCCTGTGCCACTATCGTAGGCGATGCAGTTCTTGAAGACTGAGTCGCGGCAGCCGTACATGGCGAGGCCGATATAGAGTCCATGCGCAACAATGTCGCTAACGACCGCGTCGCTGCAGTAGCCGAGTTTCACGCCATCAACTCTCGCTGCAGTAGTCGTCACGTTGAGGCTGGAGACGCCTATGTTCTCTTGCTGGTAGGCCGCGAATGGATGACAGGAGTCCCGTGTCCCGATGACGAAGGTCGCCGCGCGGCCGTCACCCACGATATGCACCCCGCTCCTGACGTTGACGTTGACATAGATGGTGCCGACGGTTTTCCCAGCGTCGAGCCGATAGGTCCCAGCGGGCAAGTAGACCGTGCCGCCACCGGCCGCGTAGCACGCGTCGACCGCCCTCTGTATAGCTGCGGCATCGTCAGTCACACCGTTTGCCTTGGCACCGTACTCCATGGCGTTGAAAGCTCCTGGGATGCCTGTGGGGGTCGGGGTTGGCGTGGGCAGACTCCGAAAGCGATCTCTTGCCTTCCCGCGAAGCATGCGAAGTTGCCCAGCCAAGGTGCTCATCATCCGCAACGGGGCCCTAGGCTGCCCGGAGAGCGCCTGGCGGCTCAATCGTTTCGCGTCGCGGTCAAGGTGAAGCACCTCGGCGTTCAGGCGTAGAAGGGCGGATAGCGTCGCGCAGTCCGCGGTGCCCCGGCTCAACAGATTGCGGTTCAGGTCGATGGCGCCGCGCGTCAGGCTGATCACACGCCTGTCCGCACTCATCACGCGCTTGCCGATCCACGTGCCGCGATGAGTCGTCCTCGCTCGGCTCGCCAGCCTGTCGATCTGTCTTTGGACAGCCGCCCCGGTCTTGGCAAGACTCTGTGCTCGCGCCTCCGCGTCGACGGCCAAGGCAGCCCCTCGCGTGGGAACCGTGGACAGGACCGCTGTGAGAACGAGACTGGCGACCAGGATGGCCGGTCGTAACTTGCCTGTGCGCACCGGAACACCCCTCGCTTTTCGGGCTAAGGAGGAGTGTCGGTCGCAGCGCGGATACCTGAAGGGTCAATCCCAGGACCCGTATCCACCTCAGGCGACGCGGCCATGACGACACCGCAACCGTATTCCTCGGCAGGTGCGAATGTCTGCGTGATAGGAGTATCATCCCGGCAGTCGGCAATAGAGGCTCCGGCACTTCCGCAAACCCGCCTGACGTGCCTGCGGCGTTATACTTGTTGCTCACAGCGGCCGAATGGGGGGCGGGATGAGCGAGACCTACCTAGTGACGGGCGGGGCAGGCTTCATCGGCTCTCATGTTGTTGAAGAGCTGCTGAAGAGAGGTGAATCGGTCCGCGTCATCGACAACTTCTCGACCGGACACCGTGAGAACCTCTCGGATTTCGCCAGAGATGTGCACCTCGTCGAAGGCGATCTGAGAAGCTACGAGCGCGCGCACAGGGCGGTGGCCGGCGCCGACTACGTGATCCACCTCGCTGCCCTGCCGTCCGTGCCTCGCTCAGTGCAGGACCCTCTCACCACCAACGCTGTCAACATCACCGGCACGCTGAACATCCTGCTGGCGGCGCGCGACGCCGGCGTCCGGCGCGTCGTGACGGCCTCATCCTCGTCGGTGTATGGCCCGTCCGCGGTCTCCCCCAAGGACGAGTCGCTGGTCCCAAGCCCCATCTCACCTTACGGCGTCTCCAAGCTCGCGGCGGAGCAGTACACGGCGGCGTTCCATGCCGTCTACGGCCTCGAGACCGTCGCACTCCGCTACTTCAACGTGTTCGGCCCACGCCAGGATCCCAACTCCCAGTACAGCGGCGTCGTCCCGCTGTTCATCAAGAGCGCTCTCGAAGGCAGGGACCCCGTGATCTACGGCGACGGCCTGCAGACACGCGATTTCACCTACGTGTCGAACGTCCTCGAGGCGACCCTTTCGGCGCTCTCGTCGGGCAAAGCCGCCGGGCGAGTGATCAACGTCGGCTGCGGCGGCTCGCATTCGTTGCTCGACCTCGTCGCCGCGATCGAGCAGGCTTCCGGGCGACCCCTCAAGCCGAGCTTCGCTCCCGAGAGAGCGGGCGATGTGAAGGACTCCTGCGCCGATATCTCACGAGCGCGCGACCTGCTGGGATATGAACCGCGCGTCTCCTTCGGGGAAGGCGTTGGCAACACGTTCGAAGCTGTCGCCACTCACCTTGCCTTGCCACACAGCCAGAGGTGATTCCGTGCTTCGGGTCTCCAATACGCATGACCTGGGCCCCCAGAGGTGAGCCGAGAAGGTAGCTTCGGCGAGAACGCCGCACTAAGCGTTGTCGCGTGGGCGGTGCCGGCCGCAGCCGCGTTCGTCTCGGTCCCGATCATGGTCCGCGGCCTCGGCCCCGACGCATATGGCCTCATGGCGTTGGTGGGGGCACTCACCGGCTACCTGGGACTCATCGACATGGGGCTCGGTCAGGCCCTGGTCCGCTATCTCTCCTATTACCGAGCACTTGACGAAGGGCGCCCAATGCTCGCCATTGTCCGAGTCGCCCTGCTCTGGTTCACGGCGATAGGCGGCGTAGCGGCGGTGTTCCTCTTCGTCGCAGCGCCCTGGCTGGCGCACGACGTACTGCACGTCTCCACTAGACTCCTGCCTACAGCCGAGATGGTGATGCGCCTCTCGGCCCTCAACCTGGTCCTCGGCCTCATGATGAGCGTCGGCACCGCCGTGCCTGTGAGCTTCCTGCGCTACGACATTGCCGCCGGCATGACCGGCGTGTTCAGCACCGCTGGGTGGATCGGGCCGGCAGTGGTGGTCGTCCTCGGGCACGGCATCGTCGGCATCACCTGGTTCTACATCGCCTCGAACGCCCTGGCCCTGGCGCTTTACCTGTACTTCGGGCGAAGCTTATTCCGTTCCGTGCGGCGCGATGCGGGGCCGGAGTGGCGCGAGATCCGCCGCACGGTCCTCTCATTTGCTGGCCTGGTCGCGGCAAATCGGGTCGGCTCCACGGTGGCGACTCAGACGAACCGTCTCATGGTCGGCATTACCAGCGGCGTAGCCGCTGCTGCCTACTACCAAGTACCGAATGTCCTGGCGTCCAACGTCACCGGACTACTGTCCAGAATCGCGCAGGTCCTCTTCCCCACGGGCGCGGCGCTCATTGCACGAAATGACTACGACGGCCTTCGCGCCCTGTACATTCGAAGCTCCAGGCTGCTGTTCTTGCTCAACTGCAGTGCGGCGATGGCAATCGCCGTCTTCGCTGAGCCGCTGTTACGGTACTGGGTCAGCCCGCTGTACGCGCAGAAGGGTTCGCTGGCACTGGTATTGTTCATGAGCGCGCAGGCGATCAACGCCGCCTCGCTCGCGGTGGGCTTCCTCTCGTGGTCGGCGGCGAAGGCAGGAGTCAATCTCACGTTCTCGCTCCTGAACAGCGGGATCAATCTGCTGGCGATCTATCCGTTGGCGTCCCGGTTCGGCGTTGCAGGGGCTGCCGGAGCCGGTCTCTTGGGCGCACTCGCAGTGCCCTTCTTCATCCACTACGTGGACCGACACATCCTTGAGGTCTCGTCGCTCTCGGTGCTACGACGCTGCTACTTTCCTACTGCCGCTGGCGCAGCCATCGTAGCAGTTGGGTCGCGCCTTCTGTTGATACCATTGGCGCATGGTCTCGTTGCCACGTTCGCCCTTCTCTGCTTTTCCGCGCTTCTGTCAATAGTCGTCAGTGGTTTCTTGGGAGCCGTTTCGCGCGCGGACCTACGGTCGCTCCGGGGCCTCGCTCAATCGCTTCAGCATCGCGTATCTAGGCGGTAGGCCAGATGCGTGGGCGACAACTTGGCCCGATTACTCTGGACACTCGCGGAAACGCCCTCTTTGCCCTGGCAGGCGGCGCAAGCATCGGCCTCGTGCTGGGACTCGCCGTCGGGGATGGCCCCCTCAAGGTGCTCTTCGCATTCCTAGGCGTCGTCTTCCTCGCACTAGGCATCGTCTATCCGCGTCTGATCCTGTATGTGCTTGTTGTCCTGGTCGCCTGCCTTAGCGAGACGGAGTACGGCGTCCGCACGACACAAGGTGTCTTCAGATTGCCGAGCTTCATCTTGGACCCAGTACGCCTGAACCTCTACGAGATCCTCATCTACTGCCTTCTAGTCATCCTAGTCACTCGGCGGGCTCTCGACACGCTACCACGTGGTGTTCCTGGGTGGATTACCGTGCCGTGCCTGGTGTCAGCCCTCGTAATAGTCCTTCAACTTGCCAGAGCTCTCTTGGCAGGCGCCCGGTACGTCGATGTGGTTCTCCCATTTAATGGAAAGTACGTTCTCGCCGCAGTGGTGGCTCTCTGGTGCTTCACCGAGCTGCTCGGTGAGGCACGGACTCGACTCCATTTGCTCGATCTCCTCTTCGTTTGCGGCGCAGGACGGTCAGTCTACGCTCTCGTCCGTTTCGTGTTCGCCGGCGGCGATTCCTCAAACGCCTATCGCCTGTCGGGGGTCAAGGTCGCTCTGTGGGAGTCTGCCGACCACCTGCTCTTCGTGTTTCTCATCATTGTGGTTGTCGGCGCGTGGGCCACTGGCCGCGTCTCTGGAAAGCGCCTGGCCTGCTGGGCGGGTGGCTCAACGCTCATGGCGCTGACGGTCGCTCTGTCCTACAGGCGCACCAGTTGGTTCGGCTTGGCCGCTGCACTCATCCTCGTTTCGGTGGTCCTTCTCCGTCGGCACCAGCGCTCTATTGCGCTGGTGGCCGTTGCCCTCGCCGTCTTGGCAGGCATCGCAACAGCAAGCTACGGCCGGTTCAACTCCGGGGTAGGTCTGTTGGCGCGTCTCTTCCCGGATGTCGTCTCTCGAGTGGGCCCCACGCGCCAAGACGAGTGGGCCCTCGCTTGGCAGACAATCGTGCGCAACCCCATCGCCGGCAATCTCACGGCCCGTCGCGCAGCAAGCCGGTTCGCTTTCTGGGATACCCGAATCGTGCATAACCTCTTCCTTTTCGCCTGGATGAAGTTCGGCTTGGTGGGTCTGCTGTCCCTATGCTTCCTTGGAGGAACGTGTGTTGTTTATGCGATCCGCGGCGTACGGGCGCGCGCGTCCGAAGAACACATTTCTCTCGGTGCGCTGGGCCTCGTGCCGTTTACTCTCGCGCTTGCCATGTTCGAACAGCCGCTGATTGAACTCCGAACCCTGCTCATCCTCGCCCTGGTTGGAGCGCTCGCTGTTCGAGTTGCATGCTCTCCCGAACAGTGCGACCGAGAGACGGACGGCGATGGGCCTGGATGACAAAGGCGCGCTGTCCCAGTCAGTCAGGAACCTCGCCGCAGCCTCGCACTGCCAGTCCCCAGCGGCGGGTCAGGTTCCCAACAGGGAGCTACCCCTGTCTCCGGTGGTACGCTGGGCGCTGTTCGCACTTCCGAGCAGCCTCATGACGTGACGCGTACGGAGCTCCTGATGGACCGCGACATCGACTACCCAAGAGTGCTCGTCCTGGGCTGCAACTTCGGCCTACTGACCGGAGGCGGCATCACGCTGTCCAATCTGTTCCGGGGGTGGCCGAGCGAGCGACTGGCCGTCGCGAGCCCGCACAGGTGCGACGTTGACCCGGCACCCTGCGACTTTGAGTATCTTCTTGGGCAGGCAGAAACCGAATGGATTCGACCAGTGCGATTTGCCAAGTCGCTCCATATGCGGGAGCACGTACGATCGGTCCCTGCACCCGCACCTGCGCAATCCAGCCACTCATCCTCAGCCCCCGACACGGGGTTCGCACGACTGCGTCCACTCGCCAGGGGAGCATTCCAAGCGGCCGTCCAGTGTCTTGGTTCGGACGACTATCTCCGGCATCACACGCTGTCCAAACAGCTCCTATCCTGGTCGGCCTCCTTTCGGCCGAACTTGCTTTACACGCAGCTCGCTTCCATCGGCGTAATGCGACTAACCTTTCAGCTCGCGTACGCTCTGAGGGTGCCGATTGCCGTGCACATGATGGACGATTGGCCCGCTGTCATTTACGGCCACGGGCTCCTACGACGGCAGTTGCGCACCCGCACTGACGTGGGCTTGCGGACCATCATCGATTCGGCCACAGGTAGACTCGCGATCAGCGACCAGATGGCCATTGAATACACTGGACGATATGGCCACCATTGGGACGTATTTCACAATCCGGTCGATCTCCGACGATGGTCCAATACTCAGCGGAGCTCCTGGCACCTGGGAGACGTGTTCCGACTCGTCTACTCGGGCCGCATTGGACCGGGCATCGAGGCGAGTCTTTTCGATGTAAGTCGCGCGGTCGCGGCCCTGCAGGGCCAGGAACGTCAACTCACCTTTGACATTCACTCACCGCATTTCGACACCGCGGACGATCGTCGCTTCTCCGGCTTCCAAGGGGTGGCCACGCACGGCGCAATCGCTGACTCCGCGATGCCCGCCACCCTAGCGAAGGCCGACGCCCTCGTTCTGCCCTTCGATTTCCACGGCGAAGCAGCCGCATTCGCCAGGCTGTCTTTCCCAACGAAGGCCCCCGCGTACATGGCGTCGGGAACACCCGTGCTCGTCTATGCACCTAGTACCCATGCCTTGACGGCCGATGCGAGCGGGCGTGGGTGGGGTTACGTCGTCAGCGATCAGAGCGAGCGGGCGCTCGTTGACGCCATCTCTCGACTGATGCGTGACGAAGGGCTGAGGACGAGTCTTGGACGCCGTGCACTGGAGGAAGTTGAGCAGCGCCACAACGCTGACATAGTGAGGACTCGTTTCGCGACGACGCTGGCTTCCGCTGCGCGGCCAGAGCCTTCTTCCGACGCGTAGCTGGCGAACGGCTTGCAAGGACTCCCGGGCATGTCGCTAGACGCCGGCGATGGAATCGCCGATCCACCGGAGCACAGTGGCCTACGCTCATCGCAAGGCTTGCGTGTGTCGCAGACTGCACTGCACGCCGCGCCCGCCAAGCACCGCGGAAGACCACGAAGCGCACCTGCTGTGGATTCCGGTCGAGCCCGAAGCCATCGGTCGATTCGCGGGCGGACCTGCCGCGCCGGGGACCGGAGTCGCAAGCTGTCGTTCGAGCCGCTCAGCGCGGCGTTCTCAGAGCTCCGCGAGCGAGCGGCGAACGGACCCAGCGCATACGGCGGGACCGGCTGGGGAGGCACTGTTTCGCGTAGCGGGAACTGCTGCAGCGGGCCCTGTTGCCGATTACCGGCCAGTACCTGAAGATCGCCCCAGAGTCAGCCCATGTCGGCAACTCGACGGTGCCTATCGCGCAATGCGATGATGCCAGGGTGACGGACTGTCAGGGGCGGATGAAACGGTCTGCTCCGCCAGAATGGTCGAGACCGAGACGTCGACGCAAGCCTGGTGTCGGCGATCAAGTAATTCCCCAGGCTAAGCCCCTGTAACGTCAAACAATTCCCCAGGGGCGGGATCAAGTAATTCCCCACCCCCAGCGTCAAACAA
>Ga0209539_1000591_pt1 | contig 20603 bp, 20 predicted proteins | sample BarGraNGADG00312_2_FD_184499 | JGI IMG/M metagenome (GOLD analysis project Ga0209539, IMG submission 184499) | Arctic peat soil microbial communities from Barrow, Alaska - Barrow Graham LP Ref core NGADG0011-312 (SPAdes) (version 2) | ecosystem: Environmental > Terrestrial > Soil > Wetlands >... | reverse complement strand
AGGACGGCATGGAAGTAGAGATCGGCCGCGGCAAGAAGGGCCGCCGCGCCTACGGCTTCGACGACATCGCCATCGTGCCCAGCCGCCGCACGCGCGACGCCGAAGACGTCGACATCACCTGGAAGCTCGGGCCGCACACCCTGCCGCTGCCGTGCCTCGCCTCGGCCATGGACGGCGTGGTCGATCCAAAGTTCGCCGTCACGATGGGCAAGCTCGGCGGCCTCGCGGTGCTCAACCTCGAAGGTGTGCAGACGCGCTACGAGAACGCCGACGAGCAGCTCGACCGCATCGCCTCTCTGCCCAAGGAGTCGGCCACCCGCACGATGCAGGAGATCTACCGGGAGCCCATCAAGCCCGAGCTCGTCGCCGAGCGCATCAAGGAGATCAAGGCCGGAGGTGTCCTCGCGGCCGCGTCGCTCACCCCGCAACGCGTCGAGGACTTCTACAAGATCGCCCTCGAGGCCGGTCTGGACGTCCTCATCATCCAGGGGACCGTCGTCTCTGCGGAGCACGTGAGCACCAAGGTCGAGCCCCTCGATCTCAAGAAGTTCATCGCCCAGTGCCCCGTGCCGGTGATCGTCGGCGGCGTGGCCTCGTACGCCACCACGCTGCACCTCATGCGCACCGGCGCCGTGGGCGTGCTCGTGGGCGTCGGCCCGGGCCATGCCTGCACCACCCGCGGCGTACTTGGCATCGGCGTGCCGCAGGCCACTGCTATCGCCGACGCCGCGGCGGCGCGCGTGCAGCACGTGCTCGAGACCGGCCAGTACTGCCACGTCATCGCCGACGGCGGCATGCGCACCGGCGGCGACGTCAGCAAAGCCATCGCCCTCGGCGCCGACGCCGTCATGATCGGCTCGCCGCTGGCCGCGGCCGCCGAGGCTCCGGGCCGCGGCTATCACTGGGGCATGGCCACCTTCCACCCCGAGCTCCCGCGCGGAACACGGGTGAAGGCCGGCGTCAAGGGCACCCTCGAAGAGATCCTCCTCGGCCCGGCTCACGAGAACGACGGCACGCTCAACCTGTTCGGCGCCCTGCGCACCAGCATGGCCACCTGCGGCTACGAGACGCTCAGCTCGTTCCAGAAGGCCGAGGTCATGGTCGCGCCGTCGCTGATGACCGAGGGCAAGAAGCTGCAGAAGGAGCAAGACGTCGGCATGGGCTGAGGCCCGCCGCCGTCCGCCGGCACACACCGACACCAGACTGAGGGAGGCGCCGTGGCGCAGGGCTCGCCGCAAGTGAAGGGGTTCGACACCGTCCTCGTGCTCGACTTCGGGGCGCAGTACGGGCAGCTCATCGCGCGCCGCGTGCGCGACTGTCGCGTGTACTCCGAGTTGATCCCCCACGATGCGCCCATCGACCGTATCAAGGCCTACGCGCCCAAGGGCATCATCCTCTCCGGCGGCCCGATGAGCGTGTACGTCGACGACGCCCCACACCTCGACCCCGAGATCCTCGAGCTCGGCATCCCGGTTCTCGGTATCTGCTACGGCATGCAGAGCCTTGCGCTCAACCTCAGCGGCACCGTGGCGCGCACCGACCTCAGCGAGTTCGGCAAGACGGCGCTCAACGTGCTCGAGCCGGGGCTGCTCCTCGATGGGCTGCGCGGCGAGGAGCAGGCCTGGATGAGCCACCGCGACAGCGTCACTCAGGCGCCGCCCGGCTTCACGGTGCTGGCCGCGAGCGCGGCTTCGCCCGTCGCGGCCATGGAGGCGCGCTCGCGCGGCTTCTACGGCGTGCAGTTCCACCCCGAGGTGGTGCACACGCCCAAGGGCATGGACGTGCTCAAGAACTTCCTCTACAAGGCCTGCGGCTGCGCTCCCGTCTTCACGCCGGCTTCGATCATCGAGGAGTCGATCACGCAGATCCGTGCCCAGGTGGGCGACAACAAGGCGATCCTGGGGCTATCGGGGGGCGTCGACTCGTCGGTCGCCGCGCTGCTCATGTACAAGGCCATCGGCGACCGCCTCACCTGCGTGTTCGTCGACCAGGGCATGATGCGCATGCGCGAGGCCGACCGTGTGGTCGAGACCTTCGCGGGCACGTTCGGCATCCCGCTCATTGCCGTCGACGCCAGCGACCGCTTCCTCGACAAGCTCAAAGACGTGACCGAACCGGAGCGCAAGCGCAAGATCATCGGCGAGGAGTTCATCCGCTGCTTCGAGGAGGAGGCGCGCAAGCTCATCGACGCCAAGTTCCTCGTGCAGGGCACGCTCTACAGCGACGTCATCGAGAGCGGTACCCGGCAGGCCGCCAAGATCAAGAGTCACCACAACGTCGGCGGCCTCCCCGAGAAGATGGACTTCGAGCTGGTGGAGCCGCTGCGCTGGCTGTTCAAGGACGAGGTCCGCGCCGTCGGCGAGGAGCTCGGCCTGCCCGAGCGCATCGTGTGGCGCCAGCCGTTCCCCGGCCCCGGCCTGGCGATCCGCATCATCGGCGAGATCACGCGCGAGCGCGTGGACGTGCTGCAGCGCGCCGACGCGATCGTGCAGGAGGAGATCCGCAAGGCCGGGCTCTACCGCGAGCTGTGGCAGTGCTTCGCCATCCTGCCGGTGATTCGCAGCGTGGGCGTGCAGGGCGACGAGCGCACCTACGGCTACCCGATCGCGATCAGGGCGGTCAAGAGCGACGACGCCATGACCGCCGACTGGGCACGGCTCCCCTACGACCTGCTCGAGACGCTGGCCTCGCGCATCATCAACGAGGTGCCCGAGGTCAACCGCGTGGTCTACGACATCTCCAGCAAGCCGCCGAGCACCATAGAGTGGGAATGACTCGACGCAAGGGGCCGTCCGAGAGCGACTAGAGCATGCGCCCGTCGCCCGCGCTGCGCGACTTCGGCTTCATCAGCCGGCCCGACTCCGCGGCGTTGAGGTAGAGCGCCACCAGCACGACGTCGGCGACGAAGACGACGCCGCCCATGATCATGCACTGCACCAGCATCATAGGCAGCGCGCGCGCGAAGCTCCCGGAGACGCTCTCGTCGAGGAGGCCCGTGGCGGCGTTACCGAGGAGGGTCACCGCCAGGAGGATCAAGCTCGAGGGGACGAGCGTGGCCATCACGGTGCGCCACGAAAGGGCGACGGCGCGCAGCGGCCCGACGTCGGCGATGACGATGATGTAGTCGGAGTAGAGCACCACGAAGTAGAAGGCGAGCAGGCCGAGCACCACCGCGTTGGTCAGCAGCAGGTCGTCGCCGGCGAGCGCGATCGCGCCGGCCGCGAGCGCGCCGACGACTTCGAGGGCCAGCTCCAGGACGAGCAGCCGCAGGAACTGGCGGCGGTCCGCGGGGCGCAGGTGGAAGGGCCCGACCAGCGAGCGGATGTACCCGGCGCGCAGCCACGTGCCGACGAGCAGGTACACGACGAAAAACGCCGCGATGAGCATGCTGCGCGCGGCCACGGCGTCGGCGAGCGGCCCCCACGTGTTGCGCAGCAGCTCCGCGAGCGGCCCGCGGCGGTACAGCCAGGCAGACGTGATGGGCACGGCGAGATCGAGCACGTACAGGCCGATGGCGAAGAAGACGAGGTACTGCTTGGCGTGCAGGACGGCGGTCACCCGCTGGGGGAGCGTGGGCCTGGTGCCATCCATGGCTCGGGAGTATACCGTGCTGGCGGAAGCGCCCGCGCCGTCGTCGGCGTATCATGAGGTCATGCAATCCCCTCGTCGCGTGCTCGTCTTCCTCGCGCTCAGCTGGGTGCTGGTGATCCTCTATCCGGACCCGGGGGTGCTGGTGCGCAGCGTGCGCAACACGCTGCGGCCGAGCGTCGAACCGCAGGCCGTGGCCGCCCTTGCGCGCAGCATCCCGGACGATCCGCGGGCGATCGAGGCCTACGTGCTCGAGCGGCAGGTGCCCTATGCCTACGACTGGCAGTCTGCCGGCGTGCCCTGGTACTTCCCCACGGCGAGCGAGGCGATGCGCGCCGGCCGCGGGGACTGCGAGAGCCGCGCGCTCGTGCTGGCGAGTCTCCTCACGGCCAAGGGTATCCCCAACGAGCTGCGCGTGAGCTTCGACCACATCTGGGTGGACTACCCCGGCAAGCAGGCCAATGCCCTGGAGAACGCCGGCGTGGAGTTCACCGGTCGCCGAGACGGCCGCTTCTTCCTTCACTGGCCCGCGGACTTCGACCTGCGCCAGGAGGTCGCCGACCAGGTGGCGATCTTCTGGACGCCGGCGCCGTTGGGGAGGGTGCTGCTGCTCGCCCTCGGCCTGACCCTCATCCCGCTCTGGAACGTGCTCGCCGCTCTGCTCGCCGGCAACGGGCTTCCCGGCGGCGAGCTCGGCGCCGCGGGCGCGGCCGGGACGGGCGCCGCGGCGCTGGGCCGGCTTCGCCGCCGGCGCCGTGAGGCCGCACTGGCCGCGCACCCGCAGCGGGTGTAGCCTGCGCCGCGGCGAGCTCGGCGTCGCGGCCGTCCCAACGAGGAAGGTGACATGAAGACGATCGACCTACGCAGCGATACCATCACCCGCCCGTCGCCGGAGATGCGCCGGGCCATGTCCGAGGCCGAGGTCGGCGACGATGTGCTCGGCGACGATCCGACGGTCATCGCCCTGCAGGACTATGCCGCCGGGCTGCTCGGCAAGGAGGCCGGCCTCTACTTCCCGTCCGGCACGATGTGCAATCAGGCGGCGATCCGCGCCCTGACGCGCCGCGGCGATGAGGTCTTCCTCCACGCCCAGGCGCACATCGTGTTCTACGAGCAGGGGGCGGCCTCGGCGCTGAGCCAGGTGCAGCTGCGCGTCTTCGACTCGCCGGGCGGCACTCTCGACCTCGAGAGGATGGACGACTACGTGCACACCGACGCCGACGTGCACTTCGCTCCGACGCGCCTCGTGTGCCTCGAGCAGACGCACAACCACTGCGGCGGCGTCGTGCTGCCGCTGGAGCACATCCTGGCCGTGCGCGAGCTCTGCGACCGGCACGACCTCAAGCTGCACCTCGACGGTGCCCGGCTGTTCAACGCCGTCGCCGCGAGCGGCATCTCGGCTGCCGAGTATGCGGCCCCCTTCGACACGGTCAGCATCTGCCTCTCGAAGGGTCTCGGTGCGCCGGTCGGTTCTGTGCTGGTCGGCGATGCGGCGACGCTGCAGCTGGCGCAGCGGGCGCGCAAGATCTACGGCGGCGGCATGCGCCAGGCGGGCATCATCGCCGCCGGCGGCCTGTACGCGCTGCGCAACAACGTCGAGCGGCTGGCCGACGACCACCGCCGGGCGCGCCGCCTGGCCGAAGCGCTGGCGGCGCTCCCCGGGCTCGAGGTCGGCCTCGACACGGTGCAGACGAACCTGGTCTTCGCCGGCACCCGGGGGACCGGGCTGCCGGCGGCGGTGCTGGTCGAGCGCTTCGCCGCCGAGGGCGTGCTCTGCCTGGACGAAGGACCGTGCTCGGTGCGCTTCGTGACGCACCTCGACCTCGAAGAGGGCGACATCGATAGGACCGTCGCCGTCGTCGCGGGGGTGCTCGCCGCGCTCTGAGGCGGCGAAGCCGCCCGCGGCCTGGGTCGCCGGCGCGACGCCGTGACCGCCGGCGACGGCTTGACTCCGTACGTGCGAAGGGCGGGCGGAGTGACCGGGATGTCACCCCGCCCGCCCTTCTCGTGCGGCGAACGGCGCGCGTGCGGCGGGGGAGCCCCGCGCGCCGCCCGGTGGCCGCGCGTACCTACTTGTTCTTCGCCGGCGCCTTCTTGGCGGCCACCCTCTTCTCCTTGACCGGCTCGCTGCCGGGCTTGACGGCCATGTTGGTGTAGATCTGCGTCATGTCGTCGGCGGTGAGCTTGCGCGGGTTGTTGTCGAGCAGGCGGGTCTGGGTCATCGCGCTCTTCACCAGCTCAGGGATGGCCGACTCGGGGATGCCGACCTCGTTGAGGTACAGCGGCACGCTGAGATCCTCGGCCAGCGTGCGCAGCGCCTCGAGCGTGACCTCGGCGCCTTCACGATCCGACAGACCTTCCATGTTCTCGCCCATGAACTCACCGATCTCCTTGAACCACTGCAGGCAGGAGAGCATGTTGAACTCCATGACCCAGGGGAGCATGAGCGTGTTGGCGATGCCGTGCGGCACGTGGAAGGTGCCGCCGATGGGGTAGCTCATGGCGTGCACGGCGCCCACGCCGGCGTTGCCGAAAGCGATGCCACCGAGCAGCGAGCCCATGGCCATGTTGTGGCGCGCCCAGGCGCTGGTACCGTCGTAGACGGCGGTGCGGATGCTCTTGCTGATCAGCTTGATGCCCTCTGCGGCGAGCGGATCGGTGTGCATCGTCGCGTTCACCGAGATGTAGGCCTCGATGTTGTGGATGAGGGCGTCCATGCCGCTGGCGGCGGTGACGCCCTGCGGGCAGCTGTACGTGAGCACGGGGTCGACGAGCGCGATGTTGGGGATCAGGTACGGACTCACGACGCCCTGCTTCACGTTCAGCTTCTCGTTGCTGAAGATGGCGATGGCGGTGACCTCGCTGCCGGTACCGGCCGTGGTGGGCACGGCGATCAGCGGCAGGCCCTTGCGCGGCACCATGTCGATGCCCACGTAGTCCTCGAGCTTGTCGTTGTTGGTGGCCAGCGCGGCGACCACTTTGGCGACGTCGATGGCGGAGCCGCCGCCGAAGCCGACGATGAGGTCGTACTTGCCCTTCTTGGTGATGTCGACGATCTCGTGCACGCTGCTCATCGGAGGCTCGGGCACGGCTTTGTCGCAGAGACCGACCTTGAGGCCGGCTTCGCGCAGCGGTTTCTCGATGGTGTCGACGGTGCCGCAGCAGGCGACGCCGGGGTCGGTGAGGACGAGCACGTTGGTGGCGTTGAGCTTCTTGGCCTCGACGCCGATCTGGGCGACGCAGCCGTTGCCGGTGATCAGCGTTTTGGGCGATCTGTGTACGCGGACCTTGTTGTCCATGACTCGTGTCTCCTTGGTCGGAAGGGCTAGCGAATGAGGCGGCCGGGGCCGTAGAGGGCGCCCGCCTCGTCCATGATCTGGTCTTTGAAGGCCGGGTCGGCGATCTCGATGAGCGCCTCGGCGCGCTCGCGCAGGCCCATGCCGCGCAGGTGGGCGACGCCGTGCTCGGTGACGATGTAGTCGACGTCGGCGCGCATGGTGGTGACCGCCGTGCCGGGGCTGAGTGCGGCGACGATGCGCGACACGGTGCCCTTCTTCGCTGTGGACGGCAGGGCGATGATCGCCTTGCCGTCGCGGCTGCGGGCGGCGCCGCGCACGAAGTCGACCTGGCCGCCGATGCCGGTGAACTGCACGGCGCCCATGGTGTCGGCTACCACCTGGCCCAGGAGGTCGACCTGGATCGCCGAGTTGATGGCGACCACGCGGTCGTTCTGGCCGATCAGGTACGGGTCGTTGATGATGTTGACCGGGAACATGTTGACGGCCGGGTTGTCGTCGACGAAGTCGTAAAGGCGGCGCGTGCCCATGAGGAAGGTGGCCGCCATCTTGTCGCGGTTGATGGCCTTGTTGCGGTTGGTGATGACGCCCTCGTTGTAGAGGTCGACGACGCCCTCGCTGAACATCTCGCTGTGGATGCCCAGGTCGTTCTTCTCGTGCAGGAAGAGCAGCACCGCGTCGGGGATGCCGCCGATGCCGAGCTGCAGGCAGGAGCCGTCCTCCACGAGGCCGGCGATGTGCTTGCCGATGGCCTCCTCGACGGGGCCGATGCGCGGCGGCTGCAGCTCGATGATCTCCTGCTGGCTCTCGACGACGAAGTCGATCTCGCCGACGTGGATGAACGAGTCGCCGTGGGTGCGCGGCATGTTGGGGTTGACCTGGGCGACCACGGTCTTGGCGACCTGCGCCGCCGGCTTCGTGTAGTCGACCGAGATGCCGTAGGAGCAGAAGCCGTGCTTATCGGGCGGCGAGACGTGGATGAGCACCACGTCGGGCGGCAGGTACCCCTCGCAGAAGAGCTTGGGGATCTCATGGAAGAACACCGGCACGTAGTCGCCACGGCCGTCCTTGACGGCCTCGCGCGTGCTGGCGCCGACGAAGAGCGACTTGTGGAAGAACGAGCCGGCGAGCTCGGGCTGCGCGTACTCGCCCTTGCCCATGGCCACCATGTGGTTGATCTCGACGTGCTCCAGCTCGGCGGCGCGCGCCACGAGCGCGTCGACCAGTTCGAGCGGCTCGCCGCAGGCGTGGGCGAACACCACGCGGTCACCCGACTTCACGCACTTCATCGCCTCGGCGGCCGTTTTGCGCTTGCGGGCGTAGTCAGCTTTCCAGTCCATGGACTTACTCCTTGAGCTTGCTCATGACGGCGGTCGCGAGGTCGGCCTGCGGCGTGGGGACGCCGTCGACGAGCTCGCCGGCGACGACCACGGTACCGGGGTCGTCGCTCGTGAGCAGGTGGTCTGAGGCGCAGGCCCGGGGGCAGCCGCTTACGTGCACGGTCGCCCCCGGGCCTACATCGGGGTCGTCGGCGGGCAGTTCGGCGGCGACGGCGGTGCGGTCGATGTGCGGATTGCAGCCCCCGCAGTACACGACCTTCACCCGCTCGCTCTGTCCCGGCTGCCGCGCGTCGGTCATCGTCAGCCGGCGGACACCGCCGTGGGCACCTTGACCTTGGCCTTCTCCCACGGCTTGCCCACCCGCGCGAGCTCCCTAGCGAGCTCCTTCTTGTGGTCGAGGTTCGACTGGCGCGCGATCATGATGCGCTGTGCCTGCGGCGAGCCGGCGCCGTGCATGCTCTCGGTGCGGTAACCCACGGCGGCGGTGCCGAGCGTGAGGTTCTCGATGAGGCGCAGGACGCGCATGCGGTCGATGACCGGCGTGTCGCAGACGCCGACAAGGTACTTCTCGACCAGCGGGCCGGTCTTCTCGCCGGCGAGGTCCTGGGCCGACGGCATGGTGACCATGAGGCCGCCGGCGAGGTCCTCGGCCAGACGCGCGATCTCGTAGGGGAAGCGCGTGACGTTCTGCTTGCAGACGTTCGCCAGCAGCATGTCGATCTCGTAGTTGCCGGCGGTGGTCTGGTGCCCCTCGGCGGAGCAAGCGACGCCGCACGCGAAGAGCGTCTCGTTGAGGTGTGTCATCTCGATGATCTTGTCCTTGACGTGGCTGGCCTTGGCGGCGCCGTTGTACTCGGCGGCCAGGGAGGCGGCGCCGATGAGGACGTCGCCGACGCCGACCTTGCAGCCGCCGTAGCTCTGGCGGTGGTAGCCGCCGAAGCGCTCCACCAGCGAACCAGAGAACTCGATCTCGCCGCACATGTACACGCGGTCCCAAGGGACGAACACGTCGTCAAAGACCATGAGGGCCTCGTGACCGCCGAAGCGCGAGTTGCCGACGTCGAGCTCGTTGCCCTCGAGCTTGCGCGTGTCGCAGCTCTGGCGGCCGTAGATGTAGCTGATGCCCTTGGCGTTGGAGGGCGTGCTGAACGAGACGGCGTAGTCCTCGTCGCCGGGCCGCATGGCGATGGTCGGCATCACCATGATCTCGTGCGAGTTGCAGGAGCCTGTCTGGTGGGCCTTGGCGCCGCGCACGACGATGCCGTCGTCACGCTTCTCGACGACGTGCAGGTACATGTCGGGATCGGCCTGCTGCGACGGCGACTTGCTGCGGTCGCCCTTCGGGTCGGTCATCGCGCCGTCGGCGACCAGGTCGTTCTCCTGGAGGAAGAGGACGTACTTCTTGAACCTCTCGTGGTAGTCGGTGCCCTTCGCCTGGTCGGTGTCGTGGGTGACGGACCACAGCGCGTTGATGGCGTCCATGCCGACGCAGCGCTGGAAGCAGGAACCGGTCTTCTGCCCCAGCAGACGCTGCATCTTGACCTTCTTGACGAGGTCTTCCGTCGACTGGTGGATATGGGTGAAGCGGTTGACCTTGGTGCCGGTGAGGTGGCTGGTGGCCAGCATCAGGTCTTCGTACTCGGGCTGGCGAGCCAGCTCGTAGGTCATCGCGATGCAGTTGAGGCTCGGACGGATCACGGGGTGATTGACGTAGTCGTCGACCTTCTCGCCGAACAGGTAGATCTCCAGATCCAGGTCGGCGATGCTCTGGATGAACTCCTCGGGCGTCTTGAGAGCCATGCGTACTGCTCCTTCCTGGCGCCCGCGATATGGGCGCAGCGCTGGACTACCGGGTGCGGGCGCGCGTCGGAATGGCGGGACGGCAGCGCTCGCGCGGACATGCGGTGCGGCGGGGAGGCGGAAATGCTCTTCGCTCGTCTTCTGATGTCCTCTCCGCACCAACTATTGGAGCGCCCCGGCGCTTCGTCAATTTGTCGGGACGACATGCCAATCGGTGGGCCTGCACTTGTACATTATGGATAAGGACTATCGATCACTGGCCGACACGTGAGTGCGCTTGGCCCAGCACCTCGACCGCGACGGACGGTTGCCCGCCTGAGGCTATCGTGCGGCGCGCTTAGCCAAGGTGTACCAGTTGGCCCAGCAAGTAAGGGCAGGTTTGGCCCGAATGGCGACTGCAGGCCTGGTGGGTGAGGGCGTATACTGCTTACGCCCCGCTTGCGTTTCGTGTCTCCCGCGGGCTACAAGGAGCCCTGCAGCATCGAAGGGCGTCGGTCCCGCACCCACCGTCTCGCGTCAACATCCATCTAACCCGTACCGCCAAGTGGAGGGCACTACATGAGCATATTCGTCGACGAATATATGGCCGAGCTGAAGGCCAAGAACCCCGGCGAGCCGGAGTTCCATCAGGCCGCGATGGAGGTCGCCGAGTCTCTCGAGCCCGTGTTCGACAAGAACCCGATCTACCGCGAGATGAAGATCCTCGAGCGCATTGCCGAGCCGGAGCGGGTGCTCCTCTTCCGCATTCCGTGGGTCGACGACAAGGGCGAGATCCAGCTCAACAGGGGCTACCGCATCCAGATGAACAGCGCCATCGGCCCCTACAAGGGCGGCATGCGCTTCCATCCCAGCGTGAATCTCGGCGTCCTCAAGTTCCTCGCTTTCGAGCAGGTGTTCAAGAACTCCTTGACCACGCTCCCCATGGGCGGCGGCAAGGGCGGCTCCAACTTCGACCCCAAGGGCAAGAGCGACCTCGAGGTCATGCGCTTCTGCCAGAGCCTCATGACCGAGCTCTGCAAGTACATCGGCCAGTTCACCGACGTGCCGGCCGGCGACATCGGCGTGGGCGGCCGCGAGATCGGCTTCATGTTCGGCCAGTACAAGCGCATCCGCGGCGAGTCCGTGGGTGTGCTCACCGGCAAGGGCCGCAACTGGGGCGGTTCGCTGATCCGTCCCGAGGCGACCGGCTACGGCACCGTGTACTTCGCCGCCGAGATGCTCACCACGCGGGGCGAGACCCTCGAGGGCAAGACCTGCCTCGTCAGCGGCTCCGGCAACGTGGCCCAGTACGCCATCGAGAAGATCCTCGACTTCGGCGGCAAGCCCGTCACCTGCTCCGACTCGGGCGGCTACATCTACGATGAGGCCGGCATCGACCGCGACAAACTCGCCTTCATCCTCGAGCTCAAGACTGTCAAGCGCGGTCGCATCAGCGAGTACGCCGACAAGTTCAAGAGCGCGGTCTTCACGGCGCGCGACGACAGCAAAGCCTTCAACCCGCTGTGGGACCACAAGGCCGACTGCGCCTTCCCCTGCGCCACCCAGAACGAGATCAACGCCGAGGACGCGCAGAATCTCGTCAACAACGGTGTGTATCTGGTCTCCGAGGGCGCCAACATGCCGACCGTGCCCGAGGGCGTCAACTTCTTCGTCGAGAAGAAGCTCCTGTACGGCCCCGGCAAGGCCGCCAACGCCGGCGGCGTGGCCACCTCCGGTCTCGAGATGAGCCAGAACAGCCTGCGCCTCAGCTGGACGCGTGAAGAAGTGGACGCTCGCCTGCGCGGCATCATGAAGGCCATCCACAAGCAGTGCGTCGGCGCCTGCACCGCCTACGGCATGGAGGGCAACTACGTCGCCGGCGCCAACATCGCCGGCTTCCTCAAGGTCGCCGACTCGATGCTCGACCAGGGCGTCGTCTGACCCTGTGCGAGGCTGGCCCACCGGCGTTTGGCAGCGTTTCGGCCTCGGGTAGGCTCGGGGCGACAAGGACTGCGAATGTACCGATCCATCTCCCCGCAGGGGCACCCTGACGGTGGGATGAAAGGAGTTACGCGATGAAGAAGATCGAGTGCTACATCCAGCCGTACAACCTCGACACGGTCGCCGAGGCGCTGGCCGTCGAGGGCGTGCTGGGGATGTCGGTCGCCGAGGTCAAGGGCTTCGGTGTCCAGAAGGGATTCACGCGCGGCGAGGACGTCAAGTCCTATGAGTACCGCTTCCACCCCAAGATGAAGGTCGAGATGGTCGTCCTCGAGAAGGACGTGGAGCGCATCGTGAAGGCCATCCAGGCGTCTCTCAAGAGCAACCAGATCGGCGAGGGCAAGATCTTCGTCACCCCGGTCGACGACGCCGTGCGCACGCGCACCGGCGATCGCGGCCGCGACGCCATCAAGTAGGATGCTCCTCGGCGCGCTGTCGCCGCCGAGCCGTCAGCAACGAAAAGGGCGGGCCCTCGGGCCCGCCCTTTCTGCGGTCTTCGCCGGCGCGGCGCAGTCAGGTGAGGTCGAACTCGCGCTCGAAGTCGGCCTTGGAGCGCGCGCCGATGATCTTCTTGGCCGGCTCTCCGTCCTTGAAGAGGATGATCGTCGGGATGCTCATGACGCTGAACTTGCTGGCGGTGCCGGGGTTCTCGTCCACGTTGAGCTTGCCGATGGCGACCTTGTCGCCGTGCTCCTGAGCTATCTCGTCGATGATGGGGCCGACCATGCGGCACGGGCCGCACCACGGCGCCCAGAAATCGACGATCATCGGCGTGGTGACCTTGGCTACCTCGTCGTCGAACGTCGCATCGGTCAGGGTCTTCACTGCGCTTGCCACCTGGGCTCCTCCTTGGCACGGCGGGGTCAGCCCCCGCCCTGGTCGGTTCCTTGTTCGGTCAGATGCTCTCGATCACGCGGTCCAGCCGCGCCTGCACTTCGTCGGCGATGGGGGAGAGGCGTTCGTTGCCCACCATGCCGAGCATCGCTCCGGCGTTCACGGCGGCGACCCTCGTCCCGGCGTCGGTCTCGTAGACCACGACGTTGCAGGGCAGGAGAAGGCCGAGGTCGGCCTCCACGGCGAGCGCCGCGAGCGCGAGCTTGGGGTTGCAGGCGCCGAGAATCACGTGCGGACGACCATCGACACCGAGCTTCTCCTTCATCGTCTTCTTGACGTCGATCTCGGTGATGACGCCGAAGCCCTCGGCCTTGAGGGCCTCGAGGACGCGCGGCAGGACCGTGTCGTATGACTCGGTCAGGTCGCGTCCGGTGCCGTACTCGACTGCATCCATGGTTTGACCTCCTGGGGTGACCGGGGCAGTCTCCATATACCCGCCGGGGTATATGTTCATGCTCCACCGACACCATCGTGCTCTAAGCTACCTTGCCCGCGAGTGACGGACGCCAACCCAGCCCCGCCGCGGTGCGCGTGGACTGCCACGGCGGCGGCGCGGCCGCTTCCCTCGCGCCTGAGCGGCCGTTTGGGTATCATCCTGTATCCACGGTCGCTGCCTTCCGGGGCGCCGGCCGCGTAGCCGTCCCGGCGAAGAAAGGGAGTGGTGAGCGTGAGAAGCGACGAGATCAAGCGCGGCGTGGCGCGCGCCCCGCACCGCTCGCTGCTGCGCGCGCTCGGCATCAGCGACGCCGAGATGGAGAGGCCGTTCATCGGCATCGCCAACTCCTTCAGCGAAGTCGTGCCCGGCCACATGCACCTGCGCAGCGTCGTCGAGGCCGTCAAGGCCGGCGTGCGCGGCGCCGGCGGCACGCCCTTCGAGTTCGGCGTCATGGGCATCTGCGACGGCATCGCCATGAACCACCAGGGCATGCACTACTCACTGCCCAGCCGCGAGCTCATCGCCGACACCGTCGAGTCCATGGCCATCGCGCACGCGTTCGACGCGCTCGTGCTGGTGCCCACGTGCGACAAGATCGTGCCCGGCATGGTGATGGCTGCCATGCGCCTCAACGTGCCCAGCATCGTCGTCAGCGGCGGGCCTATGCTCACCGGGTTCCAGGACGGCCGGGCCATCGATCTGAACAGCGTGTTCGAGGCGGTCGGCCGACACCAGGCGGGCACGCTCGACGACGAGGGGCTCAAGGCCGTCGAGTGCGGCGCCTGCCCCACCTGCGGCAGCTGTTCCGGCCTCTTCACCGCCAACTCCATGAACTGTCTCACCGAGGTCATCGGCCTGGCGCTGCCCGGCAACGGCACCATCCCGGCGCCCTACAGCGAGCGCCTGCGCTTCGCCAAAGACGGCGGCGCCAAGGTCATGGACGTGCTCGCCGCCGACCTCAAGCCGCGAGACCTGCTCACGGAGGCCGCCGTCGGCAACGCGCTCGCCGCCGACGCCAGCCTCGGCTGCAGCACCAACACCGTGCTCCATCTGGCGGCCATCGCCACGGAGGCAGGGCTCGAGTTCGATTTGCGGCGCATCAACGAGGTGGCGGCCCGGGTGCCGCACATCTGCAAGCTGGCGCCGGCCGGCGCACACCACATGGAGGACCTCTACCGCGCCGGCGGCATCCAGGCAGTCATGAACCGCCTCATCGCCGCCGGTCTCATGGACGGCAGTGCGCTGAGCGTGGCCGGCGGCACCGTGGGCGAGGCCGTGGCCGGCGCCCGCGTCGTCGACGACGACGTGATCCGGCCGCTCGACCGGCCCTACCACGCCACCGGCGGCCTGGCCGTGCTCTTCGGCAACCTGGCGCCGCACGGCGCCGTGGTCAAGGAGGGCGCCGTGGCCGACGAGATGCTGCGCCACCGCGGCCCGGCCCAGGTCTTCGAGAGCGAGAAGGACGCCGTGGCGGCGGTCGCCGAAGGCGACATCGTCACGGGCTCGGTGATTATCATCCGCAACGAGGGCCCCAAGGGCGCCCCCGGCATGCCCGAGATGCTCAGCGCGACCTCCATGCTCGCCGGCCAGGGCCGGGACAAGGACGTCGCGCTGATCACCGACGGCCGCTTCAGCGGCGCCACGCGCGGCGCCGCCATCGGCCACGTGGCGCCCGAGGCCGCGGCCGGAGGCCTCATCGGCCTCGTGCAGGAGGGCGACACCATCAGCATCGACATCCCCGCACGCACGCTCACCCTCGACGTTGCGGAGGACGAGATCGCGCGGCGCCGGGTGGCGCAGCCGCCCATCACGCCGCGCGCAGGCGTAACAGGGTATCTGGCCCGTTACGTCAAATCCGTCTCCGGTGCGGAGAAGGGAGCTGTGCTGCAATGACGCCAGAGAAGAAGATGAAGGGCTCGCGAGCGCTCGTGGCCGCTCTGGAGGACGAGGGCTGCGACGTCCTCTTCGGCTTCCCCGGGGGCGTCGCCATCCCGTTCTACGACGCCCTCTACGACGCCAAGAACCTGCGCCACGTGCTGGTGCGCCACGAGCAGGGCGCCGCGCACGCCGCCGACGGCTACGCGCGCGCCACCGGCAAGGTCGGCGTGTGCACGTCCACCAGCGGCCCCGGCGCCACCAACCTGGTCACCGGCATAGCCACGGCCTACCTCGACTCGGTGCCGCTCGTCGCCATCACGTGGCAGGTGCGCAGCGACCTCATCGGCACCGACGCCTTCCAGGAGGCGGACATGACCGGCATCACCCTGCCGATCGTGAAGCACTCCTACCTGGTCAAGGACACCGCCGACCTTTCGCAGGTGCTGCACGAGGCCTTCCACATCGCCTCCACCGGCCGGCCGGGCCCGGTGGTCATCGACATCCCGGTCGACATCGCCCTGGGCGAGACCGCCTACCGCAAGGCCGACACTCTCGATCTGCCCGGCTACAAGCCCACGGTCAAGGGCCACGTCAAGCAGATCCGCGCCGCCGCGAAGGCGATCAACGAGGCCCAGCGGCCGGTGCTGTACCTGGGCGGCGGGGTGATCAGCTCAAACGCGGCCCCCGAGATCCTGCGCCTCGCCGAGCTGCGCCGCCTGCCGGTGGCGACCACGCTCATGGGGCTCGGCGCCTTCCCCGAGACGCACCAGCTGTCGATGGGCATGCTCGGCATGCACGGCACCGTGACCGCCAACTACGCGGTGCACGAGTGCGACTTGCTCATCGCCGTCGGGGCGCGCTTCGACGACCGCGTGACCGGCAAGCTCAAGGCGTTCGCGCCGCACGCGCGCATCATCCACGTGGACGTGGACCCGGCCGAGATCGGCAAGAACGTGGCGCCGCTCATCCCCATCGTCGGCGACGTCAAGTCCGTCGCCGCCGCCCTCGAGAAGGAGCTGCAGGCGTCGGAGTGGTCGCCGGAGCGCTCGGAGCCCTGGCTGGCGCGCATCGCCGAGCGCAAGGCGGATTTCCCGCTGCACTACGAGGACCCCACGGACGGCACGCTGGCGCCGCAGTTCGTGATCCAGGAGATCGACCGCGTCACCGGCCACGACGCCGTGGTGTGCACCGACGTGGGTCAGCACCAGATGTGGGCGACGCAGTACTACACGTACGCGTTCGCGCGGCAGTTCATCAGCTCCGGCGGCTTGGGCACCATGGGCTTCGGCCTGCCGGCGAGCATCGGCGCCAAGATCGGCCGCCCCGACAAGACCGTCATCGACATCAGCGGCGACGGCGGCTTCCAGATGACCATGCAGGAGCTCGCCACGGCGGTCAACTTCGACGTCCCCGTGGTCGTCTGCATCCTCAACAACGGCTACCTGGGCATGGTCCGCCAGTGGCAGGACCTCTTCTGGAGCAAACGCTACTCGTTCACCTGTATCGAGGTGCAGCCCGACTTCAAGCTCCTCGCGGAGGCGTTTGGCGCCGTGGGCATGCGCGTCACCGACAAAGATCAGGTGGAGCCGGCGCTGCGCGAGGCCATCGCCAGCGGCCGCCCGGCGGTCATCGACTTCAAGACCTCCCCGGAGGAGAACGTGTACCCGATGGTGCCGGCCGGTCAGGAGATCACCGAGATGATCGGCGGCCAGAGCCGCAAGGGGAGGAAGTCATGAAGCACACCCTCTCCATACTGGTCGAGAACAAGCCCGGCGTGCTCACGCGGGTCGCCGGGCTCTTCGCCCGCCGCGCCTTCAACATCGAGAGCCTGGCGGTGGGACTCAGCGAAGACCCCAAGCTCTCGCGCATCACCATCGTCATCGACGGCGACGAGCACCCCGTGGACCAGGTGACCAAACAGCTGCACAAGCTCATCAACGTGGTCAAGATCCGCGACCTCGACGCAAGCAACGCCGTGTCGGCCGAGCTGCTGATCGTGCGCGTCGCCGGTGAGGGAGACAAGCGCACCGAAGCGCTGCAGATCGCCGAGATCTTCAAGGCGAAGATCGTCGACGTGGACCGCCGCGCGCTGACCTTGCGCGTGGTCGGCACCAACGACAAGCTCGAGGCGCTCCTCGAGCTGCTGAAGCCGCTGGGCGTGCTCGAGGTGGTGCGCACCGGCACGATCGCGATGGGGCGCGGGAGGGGCTAGCGCTCGCCCGCGCCCGAGGCCGCTCCCGCGCGGGCGCGGCTGCGCCGGCCCGCGCTCGCCGGAACCACAATGGAGGCAGCGTGTACTGTCCGCAGTGCGGGGCCGAGTATCGCCCGGGCTTCGTGCAATGCTCGGACTGCCTCGTGCCCCTGGCCGATCGGCCGCCCGCACACCCGGCGCCGGAAGACTCGCCGCCGGCGCTTCCTTCTTCTCCTCCGGTGACCACTCCGTCGCCCGAGGTCCTGCGCCGTCGTCTTGAGCTGGTCACGGTGTTCAAGACCGGAGACCCGGGGCTCATCGCCCTGGTGAAATCCATCCTTCAGTCCGCGGATATCCCGTTCACGACAAAGGGCGAGGGCATCCAGGACCTGGCCGGCCTGGGCCGGCTGGGTAGCGGCTACAATTTCATCTTTGGCCCAGTCGAGATCCAGGTGAGTCGCGCCGACGCCAGTGTCGCGAGGGCGCTGCTGGAGGATCTCGAGCCGGGGAGCCGGCAGGCGGGTGACGCCGAAGCCCCATGACGCGCGGTCGCCACGCGTTCCGCCGCGCAGCGCGCGCAGGCGACCTGGCCGGTGACAGAGGCACGTCAGGACGCCCATGCTGTGCACGCACCTGCTCAACCCGGGGGCAAGGGCATGCCCAGCCCGGTCAATGGCCTGTGAGCCGACTCTCACAGACTGCCCATCCCCCCTTCCCGGTCACGGCACAGCCGTCTTACGAAGAAAGGGACAGCGGCGTACACTGTCTTACGCAGTCTGTAGAATCATAGTTCGGCAGAGCCTGGGGGCGGCGTTTGGCCATGAACGGTGCAGAGGTCGAGGCAGCGGGCGCGGCGATTCCCGCCATGTACCTGTCCGCCCTCCGACTCATCTGCGGGCGGCTCGGCGAGGCGGCCAACGTCTGGGCCGTGACCGGCAGCCTGGCCTTTGCGCTGCGCGGCATGGACCTCGTCGTCCACGACATCGACCTGCAGTGCGACCGCGCAGGCGCCTACGAGATCGAGCGTCGGCTCAGCGAGTTCATCGTCGAGCCGGTGCGCTTCTCTGAGGCGGAGCGCATCCGCTCCCACTTCGGCGCCCTCCGCGTCTGCGACGTCAGGGTCGAGATCATGGGCGACATCGAGAAGCGCGCCGCCGGCTCGGGGTGGGAGCCGCCAGTCGATCTCGCTCAGCTTCGAGAGTGGATCACCGCTCACGGCCTGCATGTCCCCGTCCTCTCGCTCGAGCACGAGTGCCGGGCTTATCGCGCTCTCGGTCGGACGGAGCGGGCGGACATGCTCAGGCGGTGGATGGAGCGCGAGTGAGCCGGGCCATGCCGAACAAGCGGATCAACCTGACTCGCCCACGCGCGGCGCTCCGCCGTGGGCGCGGCGCTCGCAGGTTATCCGCGGTGCGTTATGCCTGACCCCAAGTGGCTCTTGACTGCAATGTCAGTTATGACATACAATTCCTGTTGTGAGACGCAGCGCCGACAAGCCGCTCGTGTGGCTGCATGGGGAGGTTCGCACACCGCCCCTCACGGCGGCCGCTCGCGTTGAGGCAGGCGTACTCCTGCGCAGGCTGCAGCGTGGAGAGTCGCTTGGCCTGCCGCAGTCCAGACCGATGCCCGCCGTGGGCAGGGGTTGTCACGAGCTGCGCATTGTGGATGCAGACGCCACGTGGCGGATCTTCTACCGCATCGATCAAGACGCCATCGTCGTAGCCGAGGTGTTCGCGAAGAAGACGCAGGCGACGCCGAAGCCGGTGATTGACGCCTGCAGGCGTCGCCTGCGCGCCTATGATGCGATCGCGGGCGAGAAGGAGTGAGTGCGATGGACAAGGCCAAGAAGAATCGACTGGCGGCCGCCGGCTGGCGCAGCGGGGACGCAGCCGACTTCCTCGGACTGACCGAGGAGGAGGCCGCGTTCGTCGAGCTCAAGCTCGCGCTTGCCGGCTACCTTCGTAAGCTGCGTGCGCAGAACTCCTGGACGCAGCTGCAAGTGGCCCGTCGGCTGGGCTCCAGTCAGTCGCGGGTCGCGAAGATGGAAGCCGCCGACGCCTCGGTGTCACTCGACCTACTGATCAAGTCCCTCCTCGCCTTGGGGGCGTCACGCAGTGAGGTCGGCCGCGTGATCGCGAAGGCGGCATAACAACGGCATCCAGACGGACAGCGCTGCGCGCTGCCGCTGATGCCGCAGACGTTAGACCGCACGAGTCGAGGAGTGCCGGTGATTGATGCGAAGCTGCACGGGAAGACCGTCTTGGTGACCGGTGGCAACTCCGGCATTGGGGCCGCTACCGTGAAAGCATTCGCCGGTCAGGGTGCCCGCGTCGTGCTGCACTTTCTCGACAGCAGCGATGTCGTTCCAGCTCATGTCGGACATTCGGTGCTCGGTCGTTCAGCGGCAGATACGGTCGCAGCCGACGTGGAGAGGGCGGGGGGCAGTGTCACTGTGGTGGCGGGCGATCTTCTCGACCCATCCACCCCGCGAGCGGTCTTCGAGGAAGCCGGCGCGGCGATTGACATCCTCGTGAACAATGCCGCCCATTGCGAGGTGCCCGACACAATCACAGAAGTCAGTCCCGAGTCGCTCAAGCGCCACTTCGCCGTGAACGCGCAAGCCTCCACGCTGCTCATCGCCGAGTTCGTGCGGCGCTACCGCCTCCGTGGCGGAACCTCGGGCCGAATCATCAACGTGAGCACGGATGCGGCTCGCGCCTTCGCTTCGCAGATCGGGTACGGAGCCAGTAAGGCCGCGCTCGAGGCGTTGACGCGCAGCATCGCTATCGAAGTCGGACCGTTCGGCATCACCGTGAATGCTGTGGCGCCTGGGCCTGTCCAGACCGGCTGGATCACCAGCGAGGTCGAACGGCAAGTCATGCCCTCGATTCCGATGCGTCGCTTGGGGGAGCCAGAGGACATTGCTGATGCCATCGTGTTTCTCGCGTCGGAACAAGCGCGTTGGATCACGGGCCAAGTCATCCAAGTTGCAGGTGGCCATGCGCTGTAGCTGGCGTGAGGCCTAACAACGGGATCCAGCAGACGGCCTTCGGCCGCAGCTGATCCCGAACACGTCAGGCAGCGCGCGGCGCCCGTGTGAGGCCGCGCGATACCGTGGTCGCGAAGGGGGGTCGAGAGCGGCGATGTCCGGCTACTCGAAGTGGGCTCAGAGAGAGCACAGCGCCGCCAGGAGGATCGCG
>Ga0209539_1000590_pt1 | contig 20648 bp, 21 predicted proteins | sample BarGraNGADG00312_2_FD_184499 | JGI IMG/M metagenome (GOLD analysis project Ga0209539, IMG submission 184499) | Arctic peat soil microbial communities from Barrow, Alaska - Barrow Graham LP Ref core NGADG0011-312 (SPAdes) (version 2) | ecosystem: Environmental > Terrestrial > Soil > Wetlands >... | reverse complement strand
CGCAGTTCCGCCCCCGGCCGGGTGGCCGGCGTCGCGGTGGACGCGCCCTCCGGCGGGACGATGACCTCCTGGCTCGCCGCGACCGCGCCCGTGCCGTCCCCCGGATCCCCCACGGTGAGGGTCGCGGCCGGGTCCACCGAGCGCTTCACCACCGCGAGTGCCACCGGCCCGAGTTCGTGGTGGCGGGCGGAGGACGTCACGCGCCCCACCTCCCGGCCACCCAGGCTGACGGGCGCCCCGGGCTCGGGCAACTCGTCCGCGGACCCGTCCAGGTGCAGGAAGACGAGCCGTCGGGGCGGCCGCCCGAGGTTGACCACGCGGGCGATCGTCTCCTGCCCGCGGTAGCAGCCCTTCTCCAGGTGCACGGCCGTCCGCAGCCAGTCCAGCTCGTGCGGGATGGACTTCTCGTCCACCTCCCGGTCGGGGCGCGGCCGCCACGCGGCGATGCGGGCCGCCTCGAACGCCCACATTCCCACCAGGGCGCCGCCGCCCGCCAGCCACGCGTCGGCGACGGCGTCGAGCGCCGCACGCTCCACAACCGAGAGGCGCATGGTCCAGCCGGCGCCGGGGTGCACGTCGTCGGCGACGCCATAGCGCGTCCCGGTGGTGCGGGGCCACGGGTCCTGCCATCCGGCGACCTCCCAGTCCTCGCCGCCGGCCGCGACCGCGCGGCCCAGCACCGCGAGTTCCGGCCGCGCCGCGACCTCCACGCGCGCGGCGAAGCGCATCGAGTCGAGGAAGGCGAGCATGGCCGCGGAGCGCCCGGCGTCCGTGACGAGCCACGTGCGCGCACCGTCGTCCACCACGGCGGCGGTGTGCTCCACCTGGCCGTGCGGCGAGAGGATGTGGGTCTCCGTGGACACGCCGGGCCGGAGCGCGGCGAGGTGCTGCGACGTGAAGGAGTGGAGCCAGGTGAGCCGGTCGGCCCCCGAGACGGTCACCACCTCCAGCTGGGACAGGTCCACCAGGCCGCGGCCGGACTCAAGGGCGCGAGCCTCCGCCACGGGGTTGCCGTAGTGGGAGGCGACGGCGTCGTCGGGCGGCGGGGCGGCCATGACGCCCCGGCGGAGCAGCACGCTCGCCACCTCAGGCCGCCCGCGAGAGCCGGGCGGAGGCGTACGACGCGAGCGGGTGCCCGAAGGCCGCGATCTCCTGCACCCACATGAGTTCCGAGTGCACGAGCCCGTACATCCGCGCCGCGCCCGAGAAATGCGCCGCGGAGGGCGCGGCGACGACGGCGTCCGTGGCCAGCGAGATGCGCGGCCCCTCGGCCGTGCCCAGGTAGAGGCTCAGGAAGCCGGCCGGGTCGCTGCAGACGACTTCGAGCTCCACCCGCGTGGCCGATTCGGTGCGCGCACTTGCCACCGGACGCCAGTAGGAGGTCTCCGTGGACCACTGCACGTCCTTGACGAGTGCCAGGTGGCCGCCCGCCCCGGTGGTCTCGTGGTCCACCGGCCCGGACAGTTCGGGGTCGGTGAGCCACAGCGTGCTGGTGCTGCGCAGGTAGGGGCCGCCGTCGTGATCGAAGGTGACCTCGTTGACGATGGTGCGCTCCGGGATGCCCTGGTACCCCAGCATGCCGTAGCCGTGCCAGGTGCCCACCAGCCACGAGATGGGGTACAGCTCGGGGGCGATGTCGTCGCGCAGGATGAAGGCCATTGCGCAAGGCTAACAAGCGGACGAGCCGGAGAGGAGGGGCAGGGCTACCCGAGTACCTGCGCCACCAGGTACACGGGGGTGCCGAGGGTGGCGAGCGGCATCAGGGCAGCGGCGAGCGCCGCACGGCGGTTGCCCGACACCGGGAACTGGTTGAACAACAGGTGCGAGAGCGCCATGAGGCCGCCGCCGACGACCCCGATGAGCAGGCCCGGCACGAGGCCGACCTCGCCCAGGAGCGAACCCACCAGCATGCCGACCGCGCCCGCGATCGCGGCGGCCCCGGAGGCCACCACCACGCCAGGGGCGGGGATCGTGGTGATCATCGCGGCCACGAGCAGCACCGCGGCGGAGACCAGCGTCAGCTCGAGCCCGCCACGGACCAGCGACGTCATGAGCCACCCCACGCTCGACACCACGACGACGACGCCGGTGACCGTCGCGCACACCGTCTCGACCAGCCGGGGGCGGCCGTCGCGACGCGCCATCTGGTGGACGAACGCGCCGATCACCCCGCCCGCCACGACCGTGGCCAGCCAGAGGATGTCCTGGGTGAACCACACCGACACGATTGCCGCGATCCCCGCGAGGCCGATCACCACCCAGGTCCCCCGCTTGGAGGGCACGCTCACGAGCCGCGGCCACCCGAACGCGAAGACGGACCCGACAAAGGCCAGGAGGACCGCGACGGCGGCATCACCCGCGTACGCCGCGAGCGCCAGCAGGGCCACGGTGACACCGGTGACGACGCCGCGGGAGGAGGCCGCCATCATCCTTGTACTCGCCACGCGCCTGTCCACGCCACCCATTGTTGCAGTGGTGCGTGGCGGTTGCCGACCGCTGCTCGGCGCCTTCGTCCCGCGGCGTTCACATCGCCGGCACGACCAGCACCGGGACGCTCGCGAATTCGAGGACGCGCAGGGTGTGGCTCCCGATGGAGGGAATGGCGTGGCCCGGTCGATCGACCCGAGCCATGACGATCATGGCCGCGTCGGCGGCGCGGGCCTCGGCAAGGATCTCGGCAGCCACCCGACCCGATCTCCGGACGCCCGTGACCTCGACGCCCGCCGCCTCGCCCAGGCTTGCCACATGCCGCAGGACCGCATCGGCGCCCGCCTCCCAGCGCGTCGCGAGCACATCCGACTCCCGCAGCCTCCGCTCCGTGTCGCCACCCTCGACGACGACCACCGCGCGCAGGCGGGCGCCGAGCCGCCGGGCGTGGTCGATCGCGACCTCGGCCGCCGTGAACGCCGCTGGCGAGTCGCTGACGGCCACCAGGATGGTCTCCTTCATCGGAATCCTCCTCGTTCCTTGTTGTTCTCGGCCGCCCAGTGGACCCGCAGGGTCTCCTCCAGCTCCTGCTCCTCGAGCTTCCGGCGGATCGCGCGCAGCTCGTCCTCCAGCCGCGGGATCCACCGGTTCTCGACGGCCCGCTGGCGGGTCCGTGTCGCGGCGAGCTCCGCCGTGAGCAGGGCGACGGCCCGCTGTGCCGCGGCGTGCTTCACGGCCAGGTCCAGGGCGACCCTGTGGGCCCGCGCTGCGTAGCCCAGTGCCGAACTGCCCCCGGGCAGCGGGTACTCGGGAGGGACGCATTGCGCATCCACCGGATAGCTCACCCCCATCGCGATGCCCCACCGCACCTCGACCGTGGCCGGCTGGACCGGCGCGGCCTCCTGGATCAGCGTCGGTCCGTCGAGGGCGGCCGCCCGCCGCAGCCACATGGCCGCCTCGCGCGCCTGGTCCTCCCACTCCCGGCGGACTCCGTCCGCGTGCAGCTGGAGCCGGTCGAGCTCATCGGCCATGATGCGCTGCTTGCGGTCCAGGAGGGCGGCGCCGTGCCGCGCGGTCACCAGCCGCCGCTCGACGCGGACCCTCCCCGCCCGTCCGGTGTGGGTCATCGCGGCCCCGGTTCGTCCGGGAGGTACCGCTCCAGGAGGTCGAGGGACAGCATCGTCAGCTCGTGGCGGGGCAGCGCGGCGAGCGCCTGCCACGCCCGCCCGAGCGTGTCCTCCAGCGAGCGCCGTTCGTCCCTGCCCTGGTTGAGCAGCCCACGCTCGAGCAGGTCCCGATAGGCGATGTAGCTCCGGTCCGTCCCACTCAGGGCGTCCGCGCCCACCAGCTCGGCCAGTTCCGCGGCCTGCCGGGCACGCGCCAGGGCGGCGAGGACCTGCGCGGCCACGTCCAGGTGGTCCTCCCGGGTGCGGCCCCGCCCTGCCCCGCTGCGCATCAGCCGGGACAGTGACGAGAGTGCGTCCACCGGCGGGTAGATCCCGCGGGCGTCCACATCGGCGGAGAGCACCACCTGGCCCTCGGTGATGTAGCCGGTCAGGTCGGGGACCGGGTGGGTGATGTCCCCTGCCGGCATCGTCAGCACGGGGATGACGGTCACGGAACCCGCGCGCCCGCGCACCCGGCCGCAACGCTCGTACAGGCCGGCGAGGTCGCTGTAGAGGTACCCCGGGTACCCGCGTCGTGCCGGGATCTCGCGGCGGGCGGCGGACACCTCCCGCAGCGCCTCCGCATAGCTCGTCATGTCGGACATGATCACCAGCACGTCGTCGCCCTCGGCGAACGCCAGGTGCTCCGCGATCGTGAGTGCGATGCGGGGGGTGAGGATGCGTTCGATGACCGGGTCATCGGCGGCGTTGAGCAGGAGGACCAGTTCGCCGGCCGCGGAGCGCTCCTCTAGGCGGTCCCGGACGTAGGCGATGTCGGCGTGGGTGAGCCCCATGGCTGCGAACACCACCCGGAAGGTGGCACCGCCCGAGGTCGCCTGCGCCGCGATCTGGGTGGCCAGGGTGAGGTGCGGCAGCCCGGCGACGGAGAAGATCGGGAGCTTCTGCCCCCTGACCAGGGTGGTGAGTGCGTCAATGACGGAAACCCCGGTCAGGACCGGTTCCTGGGGCGGATCGCGGAGTACCGGGTTCATCGGCCACCCGCCAACCGGGAGCTCGGTTGCGCCCGTGACCGGCGGACCGCCGTCGAGCGGCTCCCCGCGGCCGTTGCACACGCGGCCCAGCCACCCCCTCCCCACCGGGATGTGCAGCGGCCGCCCGGCGAAGCGCACCCGGATGTCACCGGGAGCCATGCCGGCCGTGCCCTCCAGGACCTGGAGGGTCACGAGGTCGTGGTCCACCTCGAGGACGAGGCCGTGGCGTTCCTGGCCGGGCAGGTCGACGGCGGCGAACTCGTCCCAGCCGACGTCGTCGACGTCCCCCATCACGAGGAGCGGCCCGCGCAGCTCACGGACGTCGCCGTGCGACAGCTGGCCATGCGTGGGTGTTGTCATCCCAACTCCTCCAGCCGGTGGATGATTTCGGCCCGGCGGGAGCTGACCCCGGCGGCGTCGCCCGGCCCCGCCTCCTCCCGGGCCCGCAGCACCGGCCCGAAGTCGGCGCGCTCGATGACGGTCGCCGGGACACCGCGCTCCACGAGCCGCTGGCAGGCGTCGACGACGTCGAGGACGAGGTCCAGCAGCGCCGCGCCCTTCGCCGCCGAGCAGAAGCCGTCGTTCGCGCTGAGCGCGTTCTGCATCAGGACCCCGTCCCGGAGCAGCCGCCCGCCCAGCAGCACCATGCGCTCGTGGCCCGGCAGGGAGTTCGTCCCGATGATCTCGGCGAGGTCGGCGAGCCTGTCCGCCTCGGCGAGGAGCGCCGCGGCACGCGCGCGCCGGCCCGCCCAGCCCGGGTCGCCGTTCGCGGAATGCCACAACCCGAGCGACTCCTCGTCCCGCGCGAACGAGCCGGTCCAGCTGACCGCTGGGTAGTGCCGGGCGTAGGCGAGGTCCCGGTCCAGCAGCCACAGCGCGCGGACGAAGCGCTGCGTGTCGGTGGTGACGGGTTCGGTCATGTCACCGCCGGGCGGGGACACCGCACCGATCACCGTCACCGACGCCGTGCGGCCGCCGAGTGTCGTCACCCGCCCCGCCCGCTCGTAGAAGGCCGCCAGTTCGGAGGCGAGGCTCGCCGGGTAGCCCTCCTCGGCCGGGAGGTCCCCGTTGCGGTTGGCGAACTCCCGCAGCGCCTCCGCCCAGCGCGAGGTCGAGTCCGCGATCACGACGGCGTCGTGCCCCATGTCCCGGTAGAACTCCGCGATGCAGATCCCGGTGTAGATGCTGGCCTCGCGGGCCATCATCGGCATGTTGGACGCGTTCGCGATGATGACCGTGCGGTCGATCAGCCTGCCGCCCGTGCGCTCGTCCACGAGCTTCGCCAGACCGTCCAGGACGTCGGCCATCTCGTTGCCCCGCTCACCGCAGCCCACGTAGACGATCACGTCGGCGTCGCTCCACTTCGCGACCTGCTGGAGGAGCATCGTCTTTCCCGTGCCGAACCCCCCGGGGACGGCGGCCGCGGCACCCCGGGCGAGCGGGTACAGCAGGTCGAGCACCCGCTGGCCGGTGTGGAGTGGCACCACCCCGGGAGGGCGGTCCCGGAACGGGCGGGGAGCACGCACCGGCCACCGCTCCGAGAGCCGGACGTCCGCCCCCCCGACCCGCGCCACCACGTCGAGGGCGTGCAGCGGGCCGTTGGATGCGAGCCAGCCGACCTCGCCTGCCACGCCGGCCGGGACGAGGACGCGGTGCTCCACCGAACCCGCACCCGGCACCGTCCCCAGCACGTCCCCGGGCGAGACGCGCGCACCGATCGCGACCCCGGGCACGAATTCCCAGTCCCGGGCCAGGACGGTGGGATCGTCCGCCGACGCGGGCCGGTCCGGACCCAACCAGAGGGGCGCGGAGGACAGGGGCCTCATGAGGCCGTCGAAGGCCCGGCCGAGGAGCCCCGGCCCGAGCAGGCCCGTGAGCTGGCCACCCGTCGCCTCGGCCGGGTCACCGACCCGCAGTCCACCGGTGTACTCGTACGCCTGCAGCGTCGCCCGCTCTCCCCTGATGGCCACGGTCTCCGCACTGATGCCCTTGGGCCCGATCGCCACGAGTTCCAGCATCGAGAGGCCGGCGAGACCCTCCACCTCCACCAGGGGTCCGCTCACCCGCACGACCCTGCCCGCGCGCGGCTTCACGGCGGTGCCCACAATGCGCTGATCTCGGGCGTCATCGACTCGAGGACCCCATTTGCGAGCGTGGGCAACGAGAGGTCCAGCCGTCGCGAGCCCGATTCGGCGATGATGCCGCCTTCCGGGCACTCGGTCACGGTCGCATCCGGCCCCAGTGCCTCGAGTGCCCGCACCCGCAACCGGGCGAGGAGGTCGGGATGGCGCGGGTCGGTTCGCAGCGCCACAGCGGCCTCCCGGACCTGGCGCCACACCTCGAGGCGCAGGGCGTTCCGGCGGGCCAGCACCGCCTCATGCGCCTGCCGGCGCACCCGCGCGGAACGGAGGGATGCCTCGGACCTCGCTGTCGCTTCGCCCGCGTCCGCGGCAGCGGCGCGAATACGTGCCGCCTCCCGTTCGGCGTCGTCGAGGATCGCCCGCGCCTGCGCCTCGGCCGCTCGCCTGCTCTCCGCCGCCGTCGCGCGCGCGGCCGCGAGCAGCGACTCACGCAGCGGGGCCAGCGCGGCGTCGCTGCCCGACGGGAGGCGCGTCATGACGGGAGCACCGCCGTCATGGCCGAGTGCGGGTCGGCGAGGGCCGGACCGAGGGCCCGCGCCGCGCGCGGTGTCAGCACCACCACTCCGGCACGGAGCGTCGCCCAGATGCGGCGCACGTCGTCGTCGTTCTCCGCGGCGTGGACGGCGGCACCGGCCAGCCCGAACCCGTCGAGCAGCGCCTTCTCGCCCAGTGCGGCCACGATCTCCGGCATGGTCGTGCTCCGCTCAGGCCTTGCCGATGAGGATGATCGCGATGATCAGGCCGTAGATTGCGATGCCCTCCGCCAGCCCGACCACCACCATGGCGCGCCCGAAGATCTCCGGGCGTTCGCTCATGGCGGCCAGCGCGGCCGATCCGGTGTAGGCGACCGCGAAGGCGGCCCCGATCGAGGACCCGGCCACCGCGATGGCGGCAGCGATGAGCGCCGATCCCCCGATGCCGGCCGGCGTCGCGGCGGTCGCCGCGGGAGCGGCGAGGCCGGCGGCCGACGCCGGGTCACCGGTCAGCGCGGTCGCCAGGACCACCAGCGCCCCCACCATGACGGCCACGTTGATGCCGGCGAGGAGCGCGACGCCGCGCTTCCGCCGTCGCCTCATGAGCGCGACGGCCACCGCCGCTGCCAGGAGGAACGCGGGGACGGTGCCGAGCCAGATGCTCACGGTTGACGCCTTTCGTGGGTGCTGTCGGTGAGGCCTTCGAGGGCGGGGGCCCAGGGGCGGAAGGGGCGGCCCTCGGACTGGAAGATGCGGGAGAAGAGCTCGTAGTACTCGAGCCGGAGGGCCTGGATCCCGGCCACGAGCAATTCGAGCGCGAACGTGACCAGGTTGCCGACCACGAACAGGAGGACGGCGGCGAATGCCCGCCAGCCCGGCGCCCACAGCGCGGTGGTCCCGTTCCACACCACCATCAGCAGGGCCGCGTGGGTCAGCCCGAATGCCGCCAGCCGCATGAAGGAGACCACGTTCGACCCGAGCCGGATGACGGTGTCGAACAGTTCGATGACGGCCTGCGCCGCACCCGTGCCCCCGCCGCCGGCGTCCACGAAGAACCCGACGAAGATGAACCCGAGCGCGGCCACGGCGAGCACCACGGCCACGGGGACCATCGGACCGAGGTTGGCGACGAGCCCCCAGACGAGCAGTCCGACGGCCAGGAAGAGCACCGAACCGGCGATCCCGGAACTCGCGTACAGCGCGTAGCCCCAGCCCCCCTCCCGCACCCGGTTGATCGCACCGATCACGTAGGCGCCGGCCAGCAGGACGGCGCCGATCACGAGCGCCGTCACGAGCAGCGGGACCGGGTCGCCGAGCGGATCGAGCCACAGCACCGGGACGAGCCCGGTGGGGCCGAAGGCCTCGCCGAACAGCGCGCCGAAGACCATCGCCATGGCGCCGGCACCGACCACGAACGCCCAGGTCCGCCGCAGTTTCTCCAGCCGCGCGACCCTCCCACTGCGCAGCACCAGCCCGGCGGCCACCAGCACTGCCCCGTGGCCGACGTCGCCGAACATCATGCCGAACATGACGACGTAGGCCAGGCCGGCGAGCCGGGACGGATCCACGTCCGCGTAGGGAACCGTCCCGTAGGTGTCCACCAGGCTGCGGGACACCCGGGGACGGCGGGTCGCGGACAGCAGCGTGGGTGGTTGCACCCCGCGGGGGCGTTCGAGGGGGACGACGGCGGCCCCGAGCCCCGCGAGCGTTGCGGTGAGTGCGGGGACGTCACGCGCCGGGGCCCAGCCGACCCAGCCGGCGACGGTGTCCGAAACGACCGCGGCCTCCGCCGCACGATCCAGCTCGTCCGGACCGCCACCCGCGGGGAGGTCCAGTTCGACGGCCGCGCTCCGGGCGACGGCCGTGAGGACCTCACGGCGGCGCCCCGTGGGGGCCACCAGCGCGACACGCTTCATCCGGACGGGGCTCAGGGACTCACGCCACGGCATCGAGCACCTCGCTCGAGCCCGCGCCGGTGGCCGCCGCGGCCAGCGCCGCGCGGACCCGCCACCCGTCCATCGCGATCAACGCGATCGCGCCCAGGACGACCTCCGGCCCGGGAAGCGCTCCGCGCAGCAGGCGGAACCCGTCGGCCTCGACCGTCGCCCGCAGCCGGGCCTCGGCACGCCACAGGTCCTCGGGGCGGTCAATGCCGGCCAGTGCCTCGCGGGCCGGCCGGGGAAGGGCCTCCCGAAGTGCGGGAAGGCTCCCCGTTCGCGCCCAGCCCTCCCCGACGAGTGGACGGGCCACCTGGAGGAACCGCGCCGAGGGTTCGGACCGGTCGGCCAGCAGCACTCGGGCGACCGTCAGTCCGCCGGCGGCCCGCGCCCACGACCGCGCCGCCGGCGCGACCGAGGCGAGCCGACCCAGCCAGGCCAGGGTGAGGATGTCGCGGCGCGCGATCGTGTCGCCGTGCCCGATGTCCCCCCACCGGGACGTGCGCAGGGACTCCGCCAGTTCCTCCAGGGAGTGCGCCGCCCGGACCCGTGGCCAGGCCGTTGCCAGGGAGCCGAGTTCGAAGAACTCGGGCGCTGGTCCCCCGGCGGCGAGGCCGGCGGCCAGCGCGACGATGTTGTCCCGTTCGTATTCGGCGGCCACCGCCCGGACGAGCCTGGTCCCGGCCGCCGGGAACCACCCGCCCAGCACCCTGAGTTGCCACAGCGCCGTGGCACGGATGGCGTGCTCGGCGGCGGCACGGGACGTGCAGCCGGCCAGCCGGGGGCCGTAGACGGTGTCCGTCAGGAGGGCGAGCCCGTCGCCGAGGCTTCGCTGCGCGGCGATCGTCCGGTTCGCGCCCGCGCCGACGCGGCGCTGGGCCATCGATCGCGCTCGCACGGATGCGGCAACCCAGTCGCCGTTCATGTCCGGCCCAGCTGCTCGGAGAGGAGGCGGTCGATGACGTCCCGGACGACGGCGGCCACTTGCGCGGTTCCCGCCTGTTCCGCCTCGGCGGCCTCCTTCACCGCGGCGTCGAGGATTCCGGCGTCGATCGCGGCGGCGGCCTCGAGTACTCGGGCCGCGGCGCTCGCCTGTTCGCCGCCGACGTCAAGGCGCGCCCGGGCCACGATCGCATCCGCCCGTTCACGGGCACGCGCCAGCTCCCGGTCCACCTCGACCGCGGCGGCCGCGACCAGTGACCGGCACGTCTCCACCTGGTCGGCGAGAGCCGCGAAGACCGGCGCGAGCTCGACCGCGGGCCCGAGGTCATCGGACGCGGGGCCACCGACCCTCGTGGCGGCACCCGGCGCGCCCAGGGGGCGGAACCTGTCCAGGAAGTTCTGTCCCGCCATGCACGAAGTCTAGACCTCGAATGGCCGACTCGGCCGGGAACCATCAGTTCCGGTCCCGGCCGCATTATTGGCTAGTCTTGAGCACGGTTCAACGAGAGAAGCACACGTGGCCAATGTCCTGCTGCTCACCGCCTCCAGTGGTGGGGTCGACCGAGTGCTGCCGGCCTTCGCCCTGCTCCCGCATCGAGTCCGCGTCGCTCCCCTGACGCCGGCCGCACTGGTGGACACGAAGGACGCCGACGTGCTGGTGCTGGACTCGCGGACCGAACTGGTCGCCTCCCGTGCCCTGTGCCAGCTGACGGCGAGCACGATCGAGACGCCGCCGGTCCTGCTCGTGGTGACGGAGGGCGGCTGGTCCGTGGTGGGGGCGAACTGGGGGGCCGCGGACGTCGTCGTCGACTCGGCGGGCCCGGCGGAGATCGACGCCCGCATCCGCATGATGCTGGAGCGGGTCGCGGCCACCACCCCGCTCGAGCCGGAACGGGTGGAGACGGGGGACCTGGTGATCGACCCCTCCTCCTACACGGCGCGGTTGCGGGGCGCGGCACTCGACCTGACCTACAAGGAGTTCGAGCTGCTGAAGCACCTCGCCGCGAATCCCGGCCGGGTATTCACGCGGGCGCAGCTCCTCCAGGAGGTGTGGGGGTACGACTACTTCGGCGGCACGCGCACCGTGGACGTCCACATCCGGCGACTCCGGGCCAAGCTCGGGGTGGAGCACGACCAGCTGATCGGCACCGTTCGCAACGTCGGGTACCGGTTCAACACCGAGGGGCAGCTCCCCGACGACCCAGGGGCGGCGGATTCGGCGGAGTAGCGGTAGACTCGAACGCGGCGTCGGCCCGTTGAAAGCCCCGGGCTCCAAACTCTGCCGCTACGAGCGGCCTTCGCGCCGACAGGCGCTTTGCGGTCCGACGCCGCCAAATCCTCCCGGTGCACCGACGCGCCAACGTCACATCTCAGCCTGCATTGGGCCTCCCTGTTTTGGCATACGCTTGGAGCAACCGCGACACAGACCAACGTTGGTGTGCCGCGCCCGCCGACCAGGAGCTGAACGTGAAGTTGAGTCTCACGCCCAAGGAGAACATCTACTTCACCCTCCTCGCGGCGTGTGCCGCCCACCTCGTGGACGCGGCGCGGGTCCTGGGCGAGGTGGCGGCCGCTGACCGGCCGAGCCGCGTGGCGCTCGTGGAGGAGCTCCACGCCGTGGAGCACGCGGCCGACGAGTCGGTCCATGCGCTGATCCAGAAGGTCAACTCGAGCTTCGTCACCCCGCTGGACCGCCACGACCTGCTGTTGCTCGCCACCGGCATCGACGACTGCGTGGACCTCATGGACGAGGCCGGGGACATGATGCTCCTCTACAAGATCGGCACCGTCCCGGACGCGGCCGTCCGCATGATCTCCATCCTCGAGCGCTGTGCCGAGCTGACGGTGGAGGTGGTGCCGCGGCTTAAGTCGATGCAGCGACTGCGGGACTACTGGGTGGAGATCAACCGCCTCGAGAACGAGGCGGACAAGATCTACCGCCAGGCGATCGCGGACCTCTTCGACACCGACACCGATGGCCGGACACTCGTCAAGCTGAAGGACGTGATCCTCACCCTGGAGGCGTCCGTGGACGCGTTCGAGCGCCTCGCGAACTCCGTGGAGACCATCTCGGTCAAGGAGTCCTGAGCTTTGGATCCCATCGCTGTCGTGGTGGTCACGGTCGTCGTGGTCGCCCTCGGGTTCGACTTCACCAACGGCTTCCACGACGCCGCGAATGCGATCGCCACCTCCGTGTCCACGCGCGCGCTCACCCCCCGCGTCGCCCTGGTCATGGCGGCCGTCATGAACCTCGTCGGCGCCCTGCTCGGCACGGGCGTGGCCCAGACGATCGGCTCGGGCATCATCACACCCGAGACCGGGATGTCCGGGCTCGTCGTGGTGCTCGCGGGCCTCCTCGGCGCCATCGCCTGGAACCTTGCGACATGGTGGTTGGGCCTGCCGTCGTCGTCGTCGCACGCCCTCATCGGCGGGCTCACCGGCGCGGGGCTGGCCTCCTCGACCGTCGTCCACTGGGACGTCATCCTCACCAAGGTGGTGCTCCCGATGCTGGTGTCCCCCGTCGTGGGCTTCTCGCTCGCGTTCGGGGTGATGCTGGCCGTGATCTGGCTCTTCCGCGGCACGAGTTACCACCGCACGACCCGTGGGTTCCGGTACGCCCAGACGGTCTCCGCGGCCGCGATGGCACTGGGCCACGGCCTGCAGGACGCCCAGAAGACCATGGGCGTGATCGTCCTCGCCCTCGTGGCCGCCGGCTGGTGGGAGGGCACCGAGATCCCGCTGTGGGTGAAACTGGCCGCCGCCAGCGCGATCTCGTTCGGCACCTACTCGGGCGGGTGGCGCATCATGCGGACGCTCGGGCGCAGGATCATCGAACTCGACCCGCCACGCGGCTTCGTCGCGGAGACCGTCGCGGCATCGGTGCTCTACACGACGGCGTTCGTGTGGCACGCCCCCATCTCCACCACCCACACCATCACGTCCGCCATCCTCGGGGTGGGGGCCACGCGCCGGCTCTCCGCGGTGCGGTGGGGCGTGGCCGGGAACATCGTGGGCGCCTGGGTGCTCACCCTGCCCGCGGCCGGGGCCATGGGGGCGGTCATGTTCCTGGTGCTGCACCCGCTCTTCACCTGAGCGGCCCGTGTGCGCTTTCGGATAGTCTCGTTCCCGAGACCGTTCCAAGGAGAGCCATGCGCACCCCCCTCGCACTTCTGTCCATCGCCGCCATCGCTGCGGGACTGACCGCCTGCGGCGGTCCGGACGTCTTCGACATCGAGGTGGGGTCCTGCATGAACAAGACGGATCTCGAGGGCGACGAGGTCTCCGCGATCAAGACCTTCGACTGCGCCGAGGAGCACGACGTCGAGGCGTACGCCGCCACGGACCTCGAGGGCGACGAGTACCCGGGCAAGGACGCGATCCTCACCAAGGCTGAGGACTTCTGCATGGCCGAGTTCGAGTCCTTCGTCGGGTCCAACTACCAGGAGTCGACGCTGTTCTTCTCCTACCTCTACCCCACCCAGGAGAGCTGGGACCAGAAGGACGACCGGCAGGTGCTCTGCCTGCTCATCTCGGATGAGCCGGTCACCGGGTCCCTCGGGGGCTCAGGCCTGTAGGGGCACCACCTACCCGAACCGGCCCGAGATGTACGCCTCGGTTGCCTCGTTGTCCGGGTGGGAGAAGATCTTCTCGGTGGCGTCGAACTCGATCAGCCGGCCGGGCTTGCGCGCCCCCGCGATGTTGAAGAAGCCCGTCTTGTCCGAGACGCGCGCCGCCTGCTGCATGTTGTGGGTGACGATCACGATGGTGTACTCGTCCTTCAGCTCCGCGATCAGGTCCTCGATCGCGAGGGTGGAGATCGGGTCGAGCGCGGAGCAGGGCTCATCCATGAGGACCACGGAGGGCTTGACCGCGATGGCGCGGGCGATGCACAACCGCTGCTGCTGCCCGCCGGACAGCGAGGAACCGGGCTTGTCGAGCCGGTCCTTCACCTCTTCCCAGAGGTTGGCGCCCCGCAGGGAGGTCTCCACGACCTCCGCGGCCGCATCCTTGGAGATGCGGCGGTTGTTCAGCCGGATCCCCGCGAGGACGTTCTCCTCGATGGACATCGTGGGGAAGGGGTTGGGGCGCTGGAAGACCATGCCCACCTGGCGGCGCACCACGACGGGGTCCACACCAGGGTCGTAGAGGTTGTTCCCGTCCATGATCACCTCGCCCTCCACGCGGGCGCCGGGGATCACCTCGTGCATCCGGTTGAGCGTGCGCAGGAACGTGGACTTGCCGCACCCCGAGGGCCCGATGAGCGCCGTGACGGACCGCGGCTCGATCACCATCGTGACGTCCTCGACGGCGAGGAAGTCGCCGTAATAGACGTTCAGGTGGTTGACGTCAATGCGCTTGGCCACGAGGGGTCCTTCCTGGGTGCATGGGTGTGGTGGCATGTGCGGGAGCGGGGGCGCCGGCCATCAGCTCATGCCCTTGGGTGCGAAGTACCGCGAGACGAGGCGTGCCGCGAGGTTGAGGAGCATCACGATGAGGATCAGGGTGAGGGCGCCCGCCCAGGCGCGCTCCGAGGCCGCCTCACCGCCCTGCGCGTACTGCCGGAAGACGTACACCGGGAGGGTGGCCATGCGGCCGTCGAACGCGTTGAAGTTGGTCTCGGAGACGATTCCGACCGTGATCAGCAGGGGTGCCGTCTCCCCGATGACACGCGCGATCGAGATCATCACACCCGTGGTGATGCCGGCGACGGCCGTGCGCAGCACCACCTTGACGATCGTGAGCCACTTCGGGACCCCCAGGGCGTAGGCCGCCTCCCGCAACTCGTTGGGCACCAGCTTCAGCATCTCCTCGACGGAGCGGACGACGACGGGCGTCATCAGGACCGCCAGCGCCACCGCGCCGATCAGGCCCGACTTGTAGCCCGGACCGAAGATCGCGGCGAAGAGCGCGTAGGCGAACAGGCCGGCGACGATCGACGGGATGCCCGTCATCACGTCCACGAGGAAGGTGATCCACCTGGCGATGCGCCCACCGCGGTACTCCACGAGGTAGATCGCGGTGAAGAGGCCGATGGGGATGGAGATGAGCGAGGCCAGACCGGTGATGAGCAGGGTCCCGACGATCGCGTGGTACACCCCGCCCAGCTCGGTCTCGCCGTAGACGCCCACCATGTTGGTGTTGAGGAAGGTGAAGCTGAAGCGCTTGGAGCCCTCCACCACCACCATCGCGATGAGGGAGACGAGCGGGATCATCACCACGACGAAGGCGGCGACGACGAGCGCGCTGGCGAGCCGGTCCTTCGCCCACCGCTCGCCCTCGCGCACCCACGCGAGGGCAGTGATCGCGATCACGTAGATGATCGCGCCGAGGAATCCCCCGCCGAGCAGGCTGAACGCGCCCGCGGTGAGGTTGATGCCGTACCCGACGGCGAGTGAGCCGGCGAGGACCGCCCAGGTGATCCACTTCGGCAGGCGCTGGCCGATACGCTGCGGGGCGAGGGCGGTCATCAGTTGGCTCCTGAGAACTCAGCGCGGCGGGCGATGATCGCGCGGGCCGCCACGTTCACCAGGAACGTGATGATGAACAGCATGAGGCCCGTGGCGATGAGCACGTCGACGCCCAGTCCGGACGCCTCGGGGAACTGGTTCGCGATGTTCGCCGCGATGGTCTGGTGCTGGCCCGGCTTGAGCAGGAAGAAGTTCATGAGGAATCCCGGGGACAGGATCATGAGCACAGCCATCGTCTCACCCAGGGCCCGCCCGAGCCCGAGCATGGACGCCGAGATGATGCCGGAGCGCGCGAAGGGCAGGACCGCCTGGCGAACCATCTCCCACCGCGTGGCCCCCAGGGCCAGCGAGGCCTCCTCGTGCAGGCGCGGCGTCTGGAGGAACACCTCGCGGATGGTTGCCGTGATGATCGGCAGGATCATGACCGCGAGGACCAGGGAGGCCGTCATGATGTTGCGCGCCGGCGGGACGTACGACTGGAAGAAGGGGAGGAAGCCCAGGTTGTCGCTCAGCCACTGGAACACCGGGTCGATGGTGCCCATCAGCCAGCGCGCCCCCCACAGGCCGAAGACCACGGAGGGGATGGCGGCGAGCAGGTCCACGATGTAGCCGAGTGTCTGGGCGAGCCGGCGGGGGGCGTAGTGCGAGATGAACAGCGCGATGCCGATGGAGAGCGGCACCGCGAGGAGGAGTGCGATGACCGAGGAGAGCAGCGTGCCGAAGAGGAGCGGTATGACGAAGCCCCAGAAGCTCTGCCCCCGCAGGATGCTGACCCCGGCGATCTCCTCGGCGCTGGAGGTGAATGCCGGTGCCGCCCGAACGAAGAGGAAGAGGGCGACGGCGGCGAGCGTCAGCATGATCGCCCACCCTGCCCCGGCCGAGAGTCCCGCGAAGACCCGGTTCCCCGTGTTGCTGGGCGGCCTGAGATCAATGACCTCCGGCGTCACGCGTTGGTCGGTTGGTGCTGCCATGGCTCCTCCTTCACGCCTCCAAAGTACAGGGCGAAGGGCGGGTCGGCCGGAGGCTCGACCCGCCCTTTGGCTCCGGTTGTCAGCCGGCCGTGATCTGGGCGATGGCGGCGTCCACCTGAGTGCGAAGCGCGTCCGAGATCGGGGCGATTCCGGCAACCTCGGGGCTGGCGGCCAGCGTCTGGCCCTCAGGGCTCGCGATGTACGAGAGGTAGGCCGCCACATTGGCGGCGTCGGCCTCGTTGTCGTACTGCGAGCACGCGAGCAGGTAGGAGACCAGCACGACCGGGTAGGTACCGGACTCCGCGGTGTCACGGGCCAGGTCGAAGGTCAGGCGCAGGTCCGTGGCATCCGCGGTGGGCGAGGAGACCTCGAGCACCTTGGCGGCGGCCTCGGGAGAGAACGGCACGAACTCGTCGCCCACACCCACCGCGACCGTACCCAGGGTGCCGGCGCGGGACGCGTCGACGTAGGCGATGGTGCCCTCGGCACCGTTCACGACCTCGAGGACTCCGGAGGTCTGCGCACCGGACTGCGTGCCGGAGATCGGCCACACGCCGTCGGGCTCGTAGGTCCAGGCCTCAGGAGCGGCGGCGGCGAGGTACTTGGTGAAGTTGTCGGTGGTGCCGGACTCGTCCGAGCGGTTCACGGGCACGATCGCCGAGTCGGGCAGCGTGGCGTCGGGGTTGGCCGCGGCGATGACCGGGTCGTTCCACGTGGTGATCTTGCCGTCGAAGATCTTGGCAATCGTGTCGGCGGTCATGTTCAGGTGCTCGACGCCCACCTCGGGAAGGTTGTACACCACGGCGATCGGCGAGACGTAGAGCGGCAACTCGAGCGGCTCGGAGCCGAAGCAGCGCTCAGTGGCGGCGGTGACCTCTTCCGGCTTGAAGGCTGAGTCGGAGCCGGCGAACACGACCGTGCCGTTGATGAACTGCTCGCGGCCGGCACCGGAGCCGGTGGGGTCGTAACTCACCGTCACGCCGGGGTTCTTGCCCATGAACTCGGCGAGCCAGGCGTTCTGCGCCTTCTCCTGCGCCGAGGAGCCCGATCCGGCGATCGCGCCGGAGAGTGCGGAGGTGGTGGCGTCGTCGGTGGACCCGCCGGTGGTCTCTTCGGTCTGGACCGCGTCTTGACCGCACGCGGAGAGGGTGACTGCAAGCGCCGACACGACGGCGATCCCCGCAATCCTGCGGTTCAATGCAAACTTCACAGTGTTTCCATCCTGTTCTTGGTATCGGGGCATCTGCCCACGACACCACTGACGTTAGGGAAGCTGGGTGACCGGTGGGGAGGTTTGAGGTGAACGGACGGTGAACGAGCACTATCGCGCTTGTCACACTCACATGGAGTAGGGCCGGTGCTTCTCCAGCGAGACGACGACGGCGCCGCGGCGGGTGTGGTGCGTCATGTGCGCCACGATGACCTCCCCGGTCCGGAGCCACGGATCGCGCTCGGGGAGTTGCCTGACGATCCTGTTCTGGGTGCGCGTGGTCAACTGCTCGATGACGGTGGGCAGCACGGGACGGTGGGTGCAGATCGCGACCGACCGGCTCGCCCCCGCCAGCTCGTCGTCCACCAGACCGCGCACCGGCTTCGGGCTCTTGGCATGCGCGGCCTCCGTGAGCTCGGGCCGGACGTCGGGCTTCTGCTTCGCGGCCTCCACGTAGGGGCGAACCGTGGCGAGACAACGCTCCCACGGGCTCGTGACCACGTGGGACACCCCGTAGGCGGAGAGGATCGGGACGAGGAGGCGCGCCTGCTGCTGCCCGACGTCGGTGAGCGGCCGGGTGGCCTCGCCGCCCTTCCACGCGGAGCGCTTCCGGGCCCGAGCGTGACGCATGACGGCGACCGTCCACGTGTCCAGCCGGTCGTCGTCCCACTGGTCGACCAGTTGCATGAGTGGGTCACGGTCGTGGGAGTAGGTGAGCCTCCCCAGCGCCTGGGTCGCTTCCATCCACTTCATCCGGTCCACCTCGGTGCGCGGGGCGCGCCGCACCGAACCGCGGGCGACGGACCAAGGCCCACGCGGCTCCACCCGGCCCGACCAGTAGGAGGACTCCTTCATCTTGCCGCCCCCGTTGATCGGGTACCGCACGGACATCAGCGGCTGCCCGAGCACCACCTTGTACCCCGTCTCCTCCTCCACCTCCCGGACGGCGGCGACGACGAGGGGCTCCCCCGCATCCGGCTTGCCCTTCGGCCAGGACCAGTCGTCATAGCTGGGCCGGTGCACCAGCAGCACCTGGAGAGTGCCGCCGCGCACCCGCCAGACGAGCGCGCCGGCGGCGCGGACGTCGATCCTCGCCGTCACAGCTCACCTACCGCGCGGCAACGCGGCGGCGGGCCTGGGCCATGAACACGTCCTGGAGGTCCGTGAGGCGCTCGCCGTTCTCGTCACGGTGGTGGCGCTCCCAGGTGCCGTCGCCCAGCAGGTGCCACGACATGGTGGTGGCGGCGGTGGACATCTCCAGGAGGCTGATGAGCTCGTCGATGTGGCGGCGGTCCTCGATCTGGATCAGGGCCTCGACCCGCCGGTCGAGGTTGCGGTGCATGAGGTCGGAGGAGCCGATCCACACCTCGGGATCGCCGTCGTTCGCGAAAGCGTAGATGCGGGAGTGCTCGAGGAAGCGCCCGAGGATCGACCGGACCTTGATGTTCTCGCTGAGTCCCGGGATGTCCGCCCGGACGGCGCAGATCCCCCGCACCACCATCTCCACCCGCACACCGGCCTGGCTGGCCCGGTACAGAGCATCGATCGTCGCCTCGTCCACCACGGAGTTGACCTTGATGCGGACCCAGGCGTCGTTCCCGGCCTTCCGGCTGGCGATCTCGCGTTCGATCCGTTCGATGAGCCCGTTGCGTATGCCGCGCGGGGCCACGAGGAGGCGGTGGAACTTGGTGCGCGGCGCGTATCCGGAGAGCTGGTTGAACAGCCGGGTGAGGTCCTGACCCACGTTCCGGTCGCAGGTCAGGAGGCCGAGGTCCTGGTAACCCCGCGCGGTCTTCGGGTTGTAGTTGCCGGTGCCCACGTGGCAGTAGCGCTTCAGCCCGTCCGCTTCCTGCCGCACCACCAGGACGAGCTTGCAGTGGGTCTTCAACCCCACCAGCCCGTACACCACGTGCACGCCGGCCTGCTCAAGCTTGCGCGCCCAGGAGATGTTGTTCTCCTCGTCGAAGCGCGCCTTGATCTCCACGATCGCGAGCACCTGCTTGCCGGCCTCGGCGGCGTCGATCAGCGAGTCGATGATCGGCGAGTCGCCGGAGGTCCGGTAGAGGGTCTGCTTGATGGCCAGCACCTGCGGGTCGGCCGCGGCCTGGGCAATGAACTGCTGCACCGACGTCGAGAAGGAGTCGTACGGGTGGTGCAGGAGGATGTCCTCGTTCGAGATCGCCTTGAAGAAGTCCGTCGGGTTCGCGGACTCGACCCGCGCGAGTTGCCGTGCGGTGACCGGCACGAACTTCGGGTACTTGAGGTCGGGCCGGTCGAGGTCGTGGATCAGGTTCAGGCCGGTGAGGTCGAGGGGCGCGGGGAGGTGGTAGACATCCGCGTCGCCCACACCCAGCTCGCGGGTGAGGAGGTCCAGGACGTGTTCGGAGATCCCCAGGGCCACCTCGAGGCGCACCGCGGGGCCGAAGCGGCGCCGCATGAGCTCCCGCTCGAGGGCCTTGAGGAGGTTCTCGGCGTCGTCCTCCTCCACCTCGAGGTCCTCGTTGCGGGTCACCCGGAAGGTGTGGTGCTCCACGATCTCCATACCGGGGAAGAGGTGGTCGAGGTGGGCGCCGATCACCTCCTCGAGGGGCACGAAGGACGTGGAGTACGTCTCGTCCGAGGCGATGTCCTCGGGGCGGCGCGGCGTACCGGAGGCATCCACCGCGACGAAGCGCGGCAGCAGCGGCGGCACCTTCACCCGCGCGAAGAACTCCTTGCCGGTGGAGGCGTTGCGCACCACCACGGCGAGGTTCAGGGACAGCCCCGAGATGTAGGGGAAGGGGTGGGCCGGGTCCACCGCGAGCGGCGTGAGCACCGGGAAGATCTGCCGGCGGAAGTACTGTTCGAGGCGCTGTCTCTCCGAGTCCGCCAGGTCCTCGAAGTGCAGCAGCTGGATACCCTCCTCGCCGAGCGCCGGGCCG